>JACCDW010215491.1_pt1 | contig 261391 bp, 393 predicted proteins | sample 7449781 | NCBI WGS metagenome assembly JACCDW01 (sample SAMN15323449, study PRJNA562643) | freshwater metagenome | isolation source: river surface water | place: USA:Blue River Watershed | collected 2017-08-18 | reverse complement strand
GTTTGCACAGGCAGTAATCAAAGAATGTATCGATTCCATTGAAACCTATCGAATCCCAGTTGGTAATAGTGCCGCTGGAGAAATGGCGTGTGAATGGACTTACGATGCTCTCAAAGAAATTCGTGATGAAATTAAAGAAAAATTTGGAGTGAAATAATGAGATCGCATGAACTAGCAAAACTTCTCCTTGAGAATCCAGATGTCGAACTTGTCTGTCAAAAGGACAGTGAGGGCAATGGTTACTCCCCTCTGGCCGGTGTGGATTTCAACGTGATGTACATCGCAGACAGCACTTATTCTGGTGAGTGTTACAGTGGTGAATGGTCGGCGGAAGATGCCTGTATGGAACCTGACGAGTGGGATGAAATGAAACGCAACCACATGAATAAACACGCTGTTTTGTATCCTGTGAATTGATTGGAAAAATTATGGATGAAAGAGAACTGTTAGAGAGAGCAGCTAGAGCCGGTGGTATTGATTATGCAGAATACCTGCCTGATGATGACCGTTCTGTTGATGAACAGTTTGATGACATCATCCGTTCAATGTGGAATCCATTGCGAGACAATGGTGATGCCTTCCATCTGGCTGTAAAGTTGGGGATGTTTGTTCTGTCACCTGACAAGGGCGACCAATCTGTAGTTGTCCAATGGTCCGATGTTGATAATGACGATCTTGAAGTTTATGCAAGAGAATATTTGGAGGATCACAACAATGATCCTTTTGCCGCTACTCGAGCAGCAATTGTGAAGGTTGCTGTAGGAATTGAAAAAACAATGGTATAATAAGGATAATAAATGGAAAATGAAAAGAAGTGTAAGTATTGTTTGATGGTTGGTGTTTGGTGGGATGAAGAGCACGAATGCTCCAACAAGCCAGTTCCAGTATCAGAAGTTTTGAATAATCCAGACCATCCCGGCCACAATGAAATCAAGCAGTTGATTGAAGATATTAAAGCTGGGAAGGTTAGTTTTTCGTAAGGAATTGAATGTTAAAGAATTTGCCAAATGTGAGATTTAAACGTAGAAAGAAACCAAAGGTCAACAGTGGTTGGTACCTGTGGATTGATCCTGACTTTGGAAGTGTTTGGTGTGGGTTGGATCACTCACATTCACCAGCAGAAAATGGTGGAATTTGTGTTCGTAAGATTTGGTTTGGTGTCCATCGTTTGAAGAAGAAGGACAAGCGACCAAAACGCATCTTCCGTGGATGTAAGTATTGGCGTTACATGGCATCTGAATGGGGTAAGACTCATTGGGTGCATGGTATGAAACCAGGCAGATTGAAGCGTACCTTGGAAGATCGTGATTTTCCAAACAGAGGCAAGAGGAATTCAGATGACTAATCGTCTCCAAGAACTGATGCCAGATCCGGTTGAATTGGATTATGGTGCCAGATGCTATGTTGGTAATATGGTTCTCTATTCCGAAGTAGAAATGATGGAGTTTGCCCGCAGAATTCTCCAAGAAAGTTGTGATGTTGTTCGAGGATTCACTTATTTGGAAGAAGTTGGAGCGCTCTATGATGGGGAACCAGATCAGTATGAAGAATTAGAAGCAGCCGAGTGTTTGGAAAAACATTTCAACTATGAATGGGAAGAAGAAAATGAGTGATATTCTTAAACGCATACATGATGCCGAGTGGGATAATGATGATGTTATCAGTACAGAAGAAGCCGAATTGCTTGTTGAACAACTGAAACGCTATCGTCTGGCGGCTGCTGAATGTGCTGCCGCACTGATGGTTATTGAAACCGTCTATGGCGACAAATTTCTTCAAGCAACCCATGATCAGATTGATTTAGGTATGCGATTGTTTTCAGAAGCGGTTGATTTTGAAAATCAGGAATAATATTCGATGATTCAAACGGTCAAAACGAATAAATAATCAAAAACACTGTTTTGGGGTTAATTATGCGTTTGACTGAGTTGATATTGTTGGAAATGTCTGAGGCCAATCAAAAGGCCAAAGAAATGGGTCTTGAGTATTATGGTTTTGGTCGTTACGGTAAGGATAGAAAAGTGACACATCAAACCGTAGGTGGAAAACTCGAACCAGTTGAACCATTCACTGTTCATCCGGAGGGCGATACCCAAAGGGCATTGGATTTTGCTGCCACCAAACATGATGGTCAAACCAGAAAAGCCACTGGCGAACCTTACATCGAACATCCAAAATCTGTAGCAGAGATTGTTAAGAAGTACAAAGAAAGTAAGCATGAATCAGAATTGGTTGCTGCTGCTCTGTGTCACGACACTCTGGAAGATACCGAAACAACCTTTGTTGAGTTGGCAAACAATTTCGGTCCAATGGTTGCATCGCTAGTTAACGAATTGACGAACGATCAAAAATCCATCGAAGAGTTTGGAAAACTGGCTTACCACAAAAAGAAATTGGTAGCTTTGAGCAGCTATGGATTGGTTATCAAATTGGCTGACAGGCTACACAACATCAACGACCATCCTACCAGCAAAATGATTGATGACACATTGGAGTTGATGGATCATTTGGAAAAGAATCGAATGCTCACAGAAACCCAAAAGAAACTCATGCAGGACATCGTTGATTCCTGTAAAAAGGCCAAATAAAACTCAAACATTCAATCAGTTTTGGTATAATAGTAGTGTTATACATTATTAAGGTGTCAACATGAAATTTAGAAAACTGATTTCGATCCTGTTAATCGCCACAATGCTGACAGCCTGTGGTCAGCCAATCAATCACAACGGCAAACATTATCCGACTGTAGGTATCGTAAACCAAGCAGATCAGCGTAGTGAAAAAATGTGCTATGAAGTGAGTGTTGGTAACGTGATTTGGTCAATCCTGTTGATCGAAACCGTTGTTTTCCCAATCTACTTCATCGGTTGGTCACTTTGGAATCCGGTCGGTCCAAAGGGTGAAAAAGGTTGTGGTATCGACGCTAAGTAACCTTGGAGAATCAACAATGGATTGTTTAAAAGCAACACGGTTGGTTTCTTATCTCTATAATCAACCAAAAATGACGATTACAAAACTGGCAGCAGCTTTGCCGGATACTCGTCTAACTAACCCTTTCAATTTGGTGACTACAACAGAATTAGCCAATGGTGCTATTGATGTGGTTCATGCTGAAACCGTAATCTTCAATCAAGGATGAAAAATGGAAGTTCTCGCTGTCATTGGTGCGGTTGTTGTCTTCTTTGTTGTCGTTGGTGTCATCCTCTATAAATTTGGTTTTCTCGAAGTTAAGGTCGAAATCGACAAGGAATGAAATGAAAAAGTATATCGCTGTTGCTATTGCCTCTGCCCTACTTTTTGGTTGTGGTGCTGGTGAAAATAAACCCAATCCATACGATAAGAGTATTGCTACTGAGGGTTCCCGAGCCTACACCAGATTGATTACGGAAATTGATGGTTGTAGAATTTATTACGTTTACATCGAATCCAGCTCAAATCTATACATGGCTCGTTGTGGTGATGCCGCTACACTGCGTTGGCAATCTGGTAAAACAAGTACCGACATGATTACTGTTGAGGAAAAAGAAACATTGGAGCGTGCCGAGCAAATCAAAAAGCGTCAGGCAATTCTCTCCAAGCTTTCTCAAGAAGAAAAGGATGCGCTGGGTATTGTCCAACCACAAACTCAGGGGAAACAATGAAAATTTTTCAGATGACAGAAGAAGATATGACCCTACTTCTTGATGCCGCAAAGGCGGCAGAATTTGAAGTTATTGGAAGTCATGTGAAAGTTGGTGTTCGGATTTGGAATGAGGATCGAACCCGTGGAATCAAATGGAATCCACTGTATGATGATGCTGATGCCCTTCGGTTGGCAGTGAAACTTGGTATTGGTGTTGAATATTACCATCATGCACATCGTGTAATTATCAAACTTCCAAACGGATTTACCTATGGGGTTAGTAATGGTCGTGGAAAATATGATATGTATGAAGCTACTCGCAGAGCCATTGTGAAGGCGGCATCTGTTGTTAGTAAAAATCCAGAAAAATACATTGGGGGTGATTATGAGTTGGCTTAAAAGTCTATTCTGTGAGCATGATTGGGTGCCGCATGGCTCCGGTTATGATTCTTACGTTCGTTGTACCAAATGCGGCAAAATCAAAGATGAAGAACCAGGCGACATTTTCCCTTGGTAATTTTTTGTTAAAACTGATTTACAAAATAGGATTCAAAATGGCAGAAAAAGAAAAAATGGAAGATGTTGGTTATCTGCAAGATCGAGTTAAAAAGTTGGAGGAACAAGTTCGTTCCTACGTCAAACTTATCAATACCAATACAGAACGCCACATGACTATGGAGGATCGGTTCTTCACCGCTGACGAGGATGGTTTCATTACCGACAACAACTTCGACTTTGATGCAGCTATGCATGTTTCCGGTGATTTTGTTGATAACGAAAAAGCCCTTTACGCACAGATGATTGTGAGTGCGTTAAATACCACTGTAGAATATGATAAAATGGTGGCGACGTACGAGGATAGGATTGAAGAGCAGAAATGTACTATCAAGGCTCTCAACTCCTGTATCGGTGGTGAAGATTCTACTACTACCGAAAATCTGATTAGAGTTACTCGCCTTGAACGCGACCGTGATGCTTTGATGCGTCAAAATCAGAAGTTGCGTGAAGCACTTCAAGAAGCCGTTAATGGGATGGGTGGTAGTTACGCAATTTGGTCACCAAAAGCCAAAGAAGCACTGGACTATGATGGAGAAGAAACAGAATGAAAGATACTCTGAAAGTTGGCGATCCAGTAGTTGTTACTGATTCTGCCGGTTGGGAATCAGAAGGTATTTTGGTTGGTGTTTCCCAATGGAAATATTTGGTAGATACCCAAAGTTCAGAACATGGTTGTATTTGGATTAAGAAGAATCAAGTTAAGAAACAGGTCGAGCAATCCGAATAAGTTGTGATATAATACATCATCACAACTTATTGGAGAATTACCATGGCAAGAAAGAATAACTTCCCCCTGAAAACCAAAGTCAAATTCATCAAAACCGGCGGCGACATTCTCGAAAACCAAACCGGCATCATTTTGGGTAAGTCGATTGTCGATGTCGAGGATTATTACATCGTTCTGTTGGATGTTCCCATGGTTGATCGTTTGGCAATCACCATCACCGAGCACTGTCTGGAAGCTGTGTAATGGGCATCGTAATTGTTGCCATCCTTTTCAATCTGATGTTGGTGGCTGTTCTTGGTTTTGTGTACTGGTTATACAAACAAGATCAAAGAGATACCAACAGTTTGATTGAAGCGATGGAACTCTCAAACCGAGTAGGTGATGTCCGACTCTTTGAAGCCGCCTATCAACTAAAGCAGGCTGTGAAACCAAATGTCTAAAAGAAAAACTCCTACGATGGAAGAAGCTAAGGCTAGACTGACTGAATATCTCAAACGCAATCCCCTGACAAAAGAGCAGTTGGATATGTGGGCTAAGGCGGAAGAAGAAGCCGCCTGTAAAAAATGTGGGCGAGTTATCTATTGTGGTGACCTAGACAAAATGTGTGGTGATCCGGAGTGTGGTTTGAAACAAGAGAGAATGTGATGGATCATACTAATTTTCCATTGGCCAAACCAATACCAATCGAAACATTGAAAACTTTTGAAGATTCGATTGATTGGGATGAATTTTATGGTCGCTGGGGAACAGAAACATCAATCTACAGTGATTTTTACAGTTCCGGTTGTATTCCAGAACATCTTATCAACAAAGTTTCGCATGTATGGATGTATATTGAAAAATGAGCACACGAGATGAAGTTATTCAACAAGTTGTCGACCAAGCTTTAAAGGCTCAAAAATATCGTAATGGTGCCTGGCTCAAAGTGATTGAAGAAGGTCGAAAGTATGCGATGATGAAAGCTACTGGAAAATACATTAAAGGGGATGCTGTCATGCAGGTTGGGATGCATGATCGGGAAAGCTACATCGAAATGTTTAGAAGCAATCTGTTACATGCTGTTGAGGATGCGTTTGTAGAGGATGCATTATTGGGTATGGCGATCCCAACAAATGAAGGAGATTAAAATGCAGGTTTGGGTAGTGTGGGAACATTTTTGTCACTCTTTTGATATTATTGCAGAGGAATCCCTACACATCGTAGGGATTTTTGCATCTGAGGAATCTGCGTATGTCAAGGTTGATGAAATGACTCAAAAACAGGAAGATCCTGATATTTCTTATTACTACGAGGCACACAATGTCGAAGATTGATGCAAAATTCAAGAAAAAGATGAAATCACTGGCAGGCGAGGCTGGTTATAATGGTTTGATCTATGAAATCAGTCAAGAAGGTTTGGATAAACTAGCAAAGCTTATCATTATTGAGTGTGCTGTAATCGCCAACAAGGCAGAAACCAATGAAAATGAACTGCGTTGCATGTACGATGTTATCACTGAGCATTTTGGAGTAGAATAATGGCTTGGGTTCCCGTTGTTCCAATCATCAACAATGGTATGGGTTGGGGTCGTGGTCGTTACATTCCGCCAGAGGAACGGGAATGTCACATGTACTACCAGCGCAAAGAGGGTGATACCACATACAGATTCAAAAGGTATTATGAGCAGTTGAAGGAAGCAAAGCCATCTGTAGAGCGTGATGGACATATGTTCTATGCCTATGCTGTTGAGCAAGATGGTTACAGAGAGCGATTGGAATACGACCCAATCAGAGACAGATGCAAATTTACTGGAGACATATTTTGAGTGTATTCACCCGTGAAGAATTAGTTAAGATGGCAAGAAAAGCCGGATTCCAATCTGGAACCATTACTTTAACCGATTGTGACCCGCTGCCTTTTGTAAAATCTATTGGAGAGACGTGCTTGGTTGAAGTTGAAAATCTCGCACAGCTCATTGTTGAGGAATTGGCTATTAAACATGCTTCTGCTACCAAAAGTTTTGCGGATGAAGTCAGGCTGCTTGGTGAAGAAGTAGATAATTTAAGAGCCAAGAAATTCGCTAATTTCAACAACGATGAATGTTGGATTTATCAGGGTGATGATGAAGATCATCTGGAAAGCCTTACATGTCCAGTTGTTATTTCAGCATACGATTTAATGAAACTCAAAGAGAAGGCAGAAAAGAATAATGGATAAAACCTATACACCGTCTATCGGGGTTTCGGTTAATAATGTTGTACCTGGTGATTTTGGCACAGTTGAGTTTAGTGGAACTGTGTCAAAAGGCACGACTATGTTTTCCGAACAACAAGTGATGCAATTGGAACGCCAGATTGTCGTATTATTGCATGCGTTGGATCATGCGAGAAATGTGCTTGATTATTATGCCGTTAGAAACCCATCTAACACAGAAATGGGCATTGGCTCAATAGCCGAAGAAGCAGTTGCTGCAACCAACAAAGTAATTGAAGGTTTTGATCGTGAGCAACTCAATCTTATTCTGCGTCAAGAAAGGCAGCGTTGTATCAATGCGATTGCTGCCCGCTTTGAGGGTGATGAAACTGAATGTTTGGATGATTGGGATTCTGGTTGGTTGTCCGGAGTAAGTGGTTCAATTGAAGCTATTAGAGAAATGGAGGATTAAATGTACGATGATGATTATGATGACAACCGATTTAGAGGTTGTAACAATGGGTTTTGGGATAGAGAACCATCTGACCGCGCCAGTAGAATGAGGGCTGCTGCGGAACGTGGTGGTGTTGAAAACTTTTTCGATCTGTCACCAGAAGAACGAGCCCGAGCTTACGATAACGAATAAATTTTAGGGGTAAGATAGAATGAATGTGTATTCTGTTGATGAAATTGTGGATGACATATTTGAAACAGTCGGCATCAATGTTGATTTAGGTGTTTCAGAAAATTACAGTGCCTATAAACTTTATTCGGAATTTATTGATCCGGATGCCCCTTCTGCTTCCGATGAAGAACTAGAATATCGTATAAAAGTTTATCTCGAATCGTGCTATGTTCCTGATATGGATTCTATGCCAGATGAAGGTTACGAATATTCGACCTATTATTTGGATAGTAGGGCAACGAATGGAATTTATACCAAATATGGTGATTTTGATACCAAAGAGGAATCAGCCAAAGTATTTGAAGATAATTCTATATCAGCCAGTAAATGCTTCATATACATGAGTAAATTTAATGATATCTTACATTTTGAGAGAAATCTACATTAAGGGTCGGTACTGATATGTTGGAAGAATATGTAAAAAATTTTGTCGGAAACCCACATCAACTTCGTAGTTCACGGGGAGGATATACCAGAATTTATCCATTTCCATTTTTGATTAGATTAAAAATTTTGCTGATAGCAATTAGACATGTTTTTACTGGTAAAGATATGTGGTTAAGTAAGGATACACAAATTCAATATGGGCAAAAATTTGTTGTTTTTTCAACCATGATTAAGGATGAAAAAAATGACGAGTGGGAAAATTGGTTAATAACATTTGATGGTACAAAAACTACTAGTCGTATCGATGGTAAAATAATTTAAACATCGACTTTTATAAAGGATAACACAATGAAAGTTAATAGTTTCAACGAGTGGGGAAAGTTGAAGGTTTGTGTCGTTGGTGATGCGACTGGCGCCCGATTCCCACAACACGATGAACTCTTCGCACTGAGCGAAGAAGGTGCCAACATTAAGGATTCTCCACATCCTTTCGGTTTGTTTCCTCAACACGTTCTTGATGAAGCGAATGAAGATTTGGCAACACTGGCAAAGACGCTTGAATCCTTTGGTGTTCAAGTCATTCGACCAGAACCACTTGATTTCAGTAAGAAAATCACAACCTACGATTGGGAAACTGATGGCATGTACAACTACTGCCCTCGTGACTTGTTCTTGGTCATTGATGATCTGGTTATTGAATGTCCAATGACCTACCGTGCTCGTCAGTTTGAAACAGCAGCCTACCATGAGGTTCGTCGTGCTGCCATCCAAGCAGGCACCAAATGGATTGCTGCCCCAAGACCACGACTGTTGTCCTCTGAAAACAAAGTGAGAAATGGTCATGGGGAGTTGACTAACCTAGAACCCATTTTTGATGCTGCGAACGTATGCCGCTTGGGTGATGACCTATTGTACTTGGTGAGCAACAGTGGTAACAGATTGGGTGGTGAGTGGCTACAGAACGTGTTGGGTGGTACTTACAGAGTTCATCTGTTGGAAAACCTATACTCACACGCACACATTGATAGCACCATCACTGCTCTGAATGACCACACAGTCATCCTCAACAGTGCCAGAGTGAATCCATCAAACTGTCCAAAGGTGTTGGATGATTGGGATAAGATTTACATTCAAGAAGAAGATGTGGTTGCCATTGATTATTATCAGTTTCCTTACGCAAGTAAGTGGATTGCAATCAACATGTTGAGCATTGATGAAAAAACCGTCATCTGCGATATCAATCAACCAAAGATTATCAAGATTCTGGAGAACAAGGGTTTCACTGTTGTTCCTCTCCAAATGCGTCATTCTAGAACATTGGGTGGTGGTTTCCACTGTGTAACATTGGATTTGGTGAGGGAATAATGGATTATCATACTACAGAGCCATGGAAACTTTCTGGCATCGCTCCACTGAATATCTGTGATAACAAAGGCACACTGATTGCTGATTGTTGTTCCGGTTGGCAATCGGAAGAAGGTATCCGTGAGGAAAACGCACGAAGGATTGTAGCCTGTGTTAATGCTTGTGCTGGAATCCCTACAGAAGATTTGGAATCTGTTGGTGTTGGCTCTGTAGATGAATGTGCTGAGTTGGCTAGAGAAAAGATTGAACGTCTTGAGGGTGAGTTGAGAGCACTCAATGACCGTGAGGCAGAAGCGGTTGGGGTTGTTGTAGAGGCATCAGACGGTTATCCGTGGAAGCGAATCAGTTACATCTATGATTCTTCTCTAGATCGCCTCCCACTAGGAGCAAAGGTTTATTCCGCTCCAATCTTCAATGAAATGGATGGTGATGCAAGAAGGATTGCAGCCTGTGTCAAGGCTTGTGAGAACATTCCAACAGAGGCATTGGAAAGTGGTGAGGCTCGTCAGGTACGTGATGAATTGGCCGACATTGATTCACTTGAACGACAGTGTAAGGAAATGTTTGAAGCGTTGGAATACATCGGTCGGTTTTATGAACCGACAGCTGTTGATGCAGAAACAATGAAGAAAAGAGCATTGAGAACATTGGAAAAAATCAAAGGAATGAAAAATGTCGGAAAACAATGAACTGTTGTTGAAAAACCAAAACCTTATCAATGCGTTAGAAGAAATTGTCGCATTGGAGCACACAGAATGCCATGAATGGGATGCTGTTGAAAGGGTTATTCCTGAAATGGTACAGATTGCAAAAAACGCAATCAGAGACCATAAGGAACCTGTCAAACTTGAGCCAATTGCATGGTGTCGTGAATGGGATGGTGATGTTTCCGACATTGGTAACATGATTGTAGTGTTTGATGAAAGTGAATGCGATGATGGCTATGAGTGGCATCCACTGCATCTACATCCTTTCGCAACAAAAAAACAACAACCAATGGTTACTGAACTTTTGAACAAACTGGCTCTTACACCTGTTGATGCTTGGAGATTCAATGGATTGGAATCCATTATTATTCTTGGAGCACTTTTCGCCTACAACCCACCAAAAGAATTGAAAAATGGATAAACTTTCCACTGAAACTATCAACAAACTGGTTGAAAACACACATCTTCTGTTGGCGTATCAATCAACCACTGATGGATTGATTGAAAAAATCAAAGAACTTCAAAAGTTACTTGATGAAGTACGAGCAAATGGTGTATGGGTGTATCAATGGAAACCCATTGCTGATGCTCCCAAAGATGGCACATTCATTCTCACATGGAATAGTAATGGAATCAATGAGGTTTATTGGGATGCCGACAATGAATGGTGGTATCACGATGTCGATGGTGACAATGTGTGGCCTTTGAGGGGTGGCTATCCTACATTGTGGGCTGATTTACCACCTGCACCAAAAGAATAGGAGTTTTAGATGAACGATCTCGATATGTTGAAAAAGGCAGCGAGAGTTGCCAACTATGCCGTGTCCTTTGAGCCAGAAATGACAATGAAGTGCGATGACGGTATCTACTACACTCATGACAGAGGGTATCCAGATCAAAAAAGGTTTGGTAGCTGTTGGTGGAATCCACTTTTGGATGATGGTGATGCCTTTAGATTATCTATGGCGTTGAGTATGCAAGTTGAGTATTTGGATTTTACCGGCAATGCAAGAGCCAGAGCCAGAAAATTTGGTGCCATCGAACAGGAATGGTTCACGGTGTATTGTATGGATGCAGAACTGAGAACAAAAGATGAAGCCGGTGCTGCTCGCAGAGCAATTGTTATGGCAGCTGCAGATTTATTTGACAAAATGAAAATGGGAGAAATGAAATGAAAACTTTGATTGAAAAATTGCGTAATGAAGCCAATGAAGAAACTGTCGATGAATTGGTTTGGGAAAAGAACCAAGTCATTGAATTGTTGGAAAATGTTGATGAATTATTGGTTCGTCACAAGATTCCTTCTGCGATGACGGTTTTACAGGAAGCATTGGAAAAACTCAAGAAATAAGGTATAATAAGAATAAACTTTCTGGAGCTAAACATGAATTTGGATTATGTAACACGCCTGATGTATGAGGATTTGACAGTTTTTGAATTTTTGGAGCACTGCACCGGTGTTTTCAGAGAAAAAATTAACAACAAAGTAGTAATTCGTGAACGTCCTCTAACGCAGGATAATGCCTTTACAAACAATGTTGAGATAGAGCGTTCTAGATTAACTTTGTTGTGTGATGAATTAGATGAATTGAGTTTTATGAATGAGGAACAAAAAGAAGCTTATGGTTCCAAACTTCGTGATGCTGAAATTTCTGGATACAATCATTCAATCGAAGATGGTTTGGTTCTTAGAAAGAAGTTGATTGATATGGAGAACCAAGTATCTAGATGGGATGCTCCTTCCGCAGAACTTGAATTGATTAAAGAGTTTGTTATCAAGCAAGTGCGTGATGCTATCATATCGCACAATGAAGATATTGCCCATTATGAGGCAGAATTGAAAATCTGCCAAACTCGCACCCCATTAGATTATCATAAACGTGCAGTTTATCAGGCAAAGAGTGGTATCGAATACTGTGAAAAAGCCATCAACGAAAGAACAAACAGCTAATACCATTTATTCTCAAAGTTGTGATATAATATCATTATTACAACTTTGAGATATAAAAATGCAAGATACACCTTTAAGAAGTTTGGTCAAGGCAATCTCCTGGAGAATGACAGGTACTGCCGACACATTTTTGATTTCATGGTTTGTTACTGGCCACATTGGTATGGCATCGGGTATTGCCCTAACCGAAGTTTTCACCAAAGTTTTCTTATTTTGGTTCCATGAACGAGTTTGGAACAAAGTCAAATGGGGTAAAGAGCCAGTCCCGTGTGATTGGCAGATTTAGTATAGGATAGAAAAATGAATTTAACAAAAAAGAGTGTGTTTTTGAGTTTCGTACTCCGACATAAACCCGAGGAAATTGGTATTTCTCTGGACAGTGATGGTTGGACGGACATCAATACACTGATTATTAAGGCTGGTAAGCGTAACGAGCAATTCACCAGAGAAATGATCGAACAGATTGTTGCTGAGGACAAAAAGGGTCGTTACCAGATTTCGGAGGACGGTTCAAAGATTCGAGCTGTTCAAGGTCACTCAACCAAAATGGTTGATTTGAAATTTACTGAAAAGACGCCTCCAGCAAAACTGTATCATGGAACGTCAAAGAAGTTTCTACCATCAATCGAGAAGGGTGGATTGCTGCCCCAAACTCGCCAGTACGTGCATCTTTCCGCAGACCTGAAAACAGCAAACACTGTTGGTATGCGTCATGCGAAGGTTGAATCTGATCTGGTTATTCTCGAAATCGACACAAAGAAGATGCTCGCTGACAAATTCACATTCCAACTTGCTGACAATGGCGTGTGGTTGGCGAAAAGTGTCCCCTTCAAATACATCACTATTGCCTAATCTTTTGATATAATAGGTATTATGCAATTCCTAATACAACACAATTTGATGAATGCCGAACAGCTTGAAATGACACGCAAAGCTGTCGAGCCATTCCCCCATCAATTCGTTGGGATGATTCCTTTCAGTCGTGAAATAACCAGTGATACTCCAATCATAGGGAATGATTACATTCCCTATGGTTCCACACTGATGACCACTGTTCTCCAAAAAGAGCACAAAATGAAAGGGTTGTTTTTCGACTTGGATGAATTCAACTACGCAGCCTCTATTAAACACCGAAATGACATGTTGAATGAGAATATGATTCTCACTCTGGACAAAACTATCGAGTTTATGAGAGCAGATGGTGCTGGCAGAGACTGGTTTGTGCGACCATCACACGATTTGAAGCAGTTTTCCGGTCAGGTGATGGATGCCAAAGAATGTGCCGATTGGCTGGAGGACGCTAAGAACTGTGATAGTTCTGGCTCCTACAAAATGGATTCCTATCTACCAATCGTGATTGCAGAGCCAGCAAACATCCAAGCCGAGTGGCGATGGTTTGTTGTTGGTGGTGAGGTCGTTAGCGGTTCGATGTATCGTGCTCACGGTCAGTTACGCAAAATGCGTGTTGTTGAGCCTGAGTTGATTAAAGAGGCTCAGGAATTTGCGAATGGTTGGTTGCCTGCTCCCTGTGTTGTAATGGATTTGGCACTTGTTGATGATGAATTGAAGGTCATCGAATTCAATTGCATAAATTCGAGTGGTTTCTACGATAACGATGTGGAAAAAATCTTCAAATCATTGTATAATTATTGTGTAACTCTCTAAAAGGAAACAAAAATGAAAGTGACGTGCGAACTTGGAATTGGTAATGATCAAGATTATCCAAATACCAAGATTGTCTTTGAAGGTGATCCATTGGGTGACAGTGGTTTCATTCATCTGCGAATTGGTGAACATGTTTATGAAGTTCGCCCTCAAGAAATTCACGAAGCGGTTGATCGTGTTAGGAGCATGAGCCATGGCTGAATGGGGTCCAGGTTGGGAAATGACTATCCTAAAAGTATCAGTTCATAACGAAAAAGAGCACCCAAATTTCGGTGAGTATAATACATATGTGAGTGTAGAAGACGATGCAGGTGGTCCATACTTGGTTTTGGAACAATGCACCGATGAGCACGGTCAGCAAATCCTAAAATTGGATTATGCTGAGTTTTTGAAGGTCGCAGAGGCAGCAAAAATGCTGATGCATCAAATGTATATTGAGAAAGCGGAGCAAAGCAATGGCTAAAAGAGGTTCGGGCGTCGATAAGATGTTGTGCCAGATTTATAACAGTCGTGGAGGTCGTGCATTCGATGAAGACGAATGGGACGAATTCTGTGAGGAAAATGATCTGACAGACGAATTTGCTGGTGGTAATCAAAAGAGACAACCAGCTAAGCGTGATGCCTATATAGACGACGAAGAATGAAACTTAATCGCTTTCAACAAGCGGAAGTTGATAGTCATAAAGATGCAGAGCTCTCTTGGGTAATTCAAGAAACCATTGAATTATTCAGAGCAGACAAAACCAACTTCTCTGAGGATGGCAAATTTAACCGATACTCACTATACAAAAAAGTGAGTTTAGCTGTTAATGATGTCATAGTTGAAAGAGAGAACGTCAAGGGCAACGAATATCTGCTGGGAGAAAGAGAAGCAGCAGATTGTTTGTGGGATGCCTACAGAGAACAATTTCCCGATGATGAAAACCGCCAACAATGGCAACATTGGGATGATCTGGTGTTCCCGTTCATAGACGGTTTGATTTATAAGTCTTTATTGCGAGTCCGTGTCCCACGCAGAGAACAATCGTCAGATCCTTACGACAGTTATTGGCCTTTCGCAAATGAAGGTGGATTCTGTAACCCCATGAAACTAAAGATGTTGGATGATTAAAATGAACAAAGAAGATTTGGAACTCCTAATTGCTGCTGCAGCGGCTACAGATGATATTCTGAATTATACCGTTACTGACAATGGTATCTTTGTCGAGACTGGTTCGACCAGAGGCGCATCGGGTTACTACTGGAATCCATTGGAAGATGATGCGATTGCTTTTCGCCTGATGGTTAAACTTTACATGGGTGTTAGTGTTCCAACCACAAAGGATGCGAGAGCAGATGTTGTTACCTTTGGAACCCATCTAATCAATGCTGTCGAGGTTAATAAAGATGGTGATAGAGCAAAGGCTACTCGCAGAGCCATTGTAAGGGTTGCAGCTGGTATCGGACAATTGAGGATGAAAGAAAATGAGTCAGAACATTAGAGATCCCTTTGAATCCAATCGCTCACTCCCACCTTTGTTCAGGGATTTTGGGAATATTGAAATCCTCAATGAACTCGCTGCAATTCGCCAGGAAATAAAGGAATTAAAAGAGGCTTTGAATCCACCCAAATCTATCATCATAACTGGCCCTGATGTAGAACGAATTCTACGAAATTTGTGATATAATAATACTGTAAATTAATAGCCCATTTGGAGGTCTAAATGAACAGTATGCGTACCCTAGTTATTCAAAAACTCACCCAATTCATCGAGGATTCGGGTGATGTTGGCATTCCTACTGAATTTGATTGCCATGAAGCATGTTACCTAACCGACCCCCAACTTCTTCAAACAATGGATGATGAAGAACTGTTGGAAGCTTACACAGTCTGCGTTGGATTCAATGGTTAATGAAACCCAATAAAAAAATGCGAGCCGCAATCAGAGCTGGTAAGGCACTGGCTGAGAGGATTGCGAAGCAAAAAGAAAACAGAAAATGTATTGCTTGTAATGGGAGTGGTCGTTACGACAATACTGGCAGTCCTAAGTGTGGTGCCTGTAATGGTACCGGTTTAAATCAAGAAGATTAAGGAAATTCAAATGATTATCAAACTCACACAACGCACCAGCGTCAATCCAGAATTGATTACTAAGATTTATGTAAGTGATTATTACTCACAATACCCGCAACATGGTCGTGCGCCTTTTTCGGTAACTATCTATCTCAATGTGATTAGCAAGATCACTGTTGATGGCAAAAACCATGATTACACTTACGATCAACTTACCATCGAGTGCAATTCTCGTGAAGATGTTGATGATCTGTTGAGCAAGCTTTCTGCTCCTGTGGAAACAGAAGTTAAAACTCTCGAACCGGCAGCGGAATGAAAAAGAAGATTCCAGAAATCGTTGATACCAGATACAACCCCATTACCAGAGTTTATGAGGTTGTTGATAGCAAATCGAACAAAGATAAGCCTACTGAGAGCAAGAGTGCTCGTAACTTGGTGATTGCCTTTGGAATTGTTGCCTTGGTTATGGTTGTCATCCATCTGGTTATTCAAGTAAGAAGCATCAACGATACAGCCTGGAGATTAGGTTGTATGGATGGTGGTGTATCCCCTCAAAAATGTAAGGAAGTCCAACAACAACAGAAAGAAACCCAAAAATGAATAGAATCAAGGTCGGTATTGCACTTTTAATATTTTCGCTTGCAGTGCATGCAAGAAGTGTTGAATCAACACAATTTGTCGATCCAAATCAGATAGTTGCTCCAGAAGTTGATGTTTCTGGTATGGCACCTTTCGATCAGGCTGATAAGGTGATTCATTTCAATACCGACCGTGTCGCACATTTTTCTGACGGCTCTATTTACGTTTGTCCCCACAACGCAACCCTTACATTCGCAATGAATCAAAAATATTGTGTTGGGCAAAGTGGTCAAACAGCGTGGATGCCTTTGCTAACTCTTAATGTTCAGGGCTTTGAAGTTACTGGTGTTAGATTTACCTTTACCGATAAGGGTGATATCGGTCTATTAATTTATTTTCGTAGGTTAAAATAATGAAAAAGATTCTGTGTGTATTTTTGATGGTCATTACTTCTGTTGCATTTGCAAAAGGGTCCTCACACCCGAAACCACAGAGCGACCCTTCAAATATGGGTATCGTACCAATTGAAAATGCTCAAAAAGTTATGTATTTCAATCACTATCAGTTGTGGAATTACTCTGATGGTACTATCTTGGTTTGTCCTCTAGACGCAGAGGCTTCAGTGCGTGAAAAAGAATGTATGAGCAAAACTTCAAAAAATGCTTGGGTTCCCTTATTAACACTACAAGTCCCAGGACATGAAATTGTTGGGGTTCAATTTGTTTTCACTGGTAGTTCTGGTTATAGAAACTTACTGGTTTATTGGAGAAAAACACAATGAGCGTTCACGTCGAACTGAAACCCTACCGCCAGACATGGTTGTCTCCTGAGGTTTTGCATTCTTCACCAAAAGCTGAATTATTTACCTATCCAGATGGCGAGCAATGGGTGCAATTGGAACATCCTCGTGGTGGAGGCTCATTGGGCTGCATTAAAAATCGCACGGGATTAGTTGCAAAGAGTGTTGTTCGGATTGGTGACAAGTGGATGTGGGAGTTTGACCAAGAACCACCCACCAAACCACCGAAAAAAGAAACTCCGGCTCAAATCAATGTAAAATTGTATGATGCTTTGGAGCAAATGTGTGCAGAATTTAGGGCAGTGGATTTACCGTATGGGAGTAAGGCATATGACAATGCTAACTCTCTGTTAAACAAATATAGAGGAAAATTATGAGCTTACAGGCAATGTTTGATAGTTGTCCAGATGCGGTTTCGATGCATGGTGGATTTGGTTTGGATTGGAGTTTGAAGGGTTGTGGTTTTGGTCAACTGTACTTTGATGTTAAAGAAGGCGAAATTTATTGTGACTCGGAGTACATGAGTCCAGAGTCTGTTAAGAAAATTCTTGGTATTTTGGTTGACCAGGCAAAGTTTCGTGACTTCAAAGAGTTGAAGGGTGTGGAACTGACAAAAGAAAAATTGATGGAACTTCGTGAAGAAAGGATAGCCAATGAAAAACCCACATGTAATGAGTAAGTACGCTACAGAGGTCGATTGCCTTCGAGCGAGAGAAGCATGGTATCAGGAACAGTTAGCGGCGTATGAGTCGCTTTTTGCGCGTTACCACCGCGCTTTAGAGGCTGCAGACGATTGTATCAAACTCTATTCCCATCCAGGCTCCAAACTGATTGGTGAGGCTCTGGACATTGAAACTCCAAGGGAACACTTCAACGAAGTGGTTGCCAAAGAGTTGGAGAAGATTGCTGCCACCTACGGAGAAGGTTTTGATCCTGCTGTTGAGGCTGATTTGAATGCCAGAGCAGTTGAATGGAGATCAAAATGAAAGCCAGAATCGTTGAGAGAACACTTCCAGCCGGTGATAAAACCTTTGTAATTCAACAACCTCACTTCCTGTTTCGTTGGTGGTGGGTTGATGCTTGGATAAACAGTTGGGCTGGTGCAGCCTGTAATGATTCCTTCCCTACGTTGGAAGAAGCACAAGCCAATCTCTGTTACTTTGATGGAACCGGTTGTAAAGATCGTGTGGTGGCTTAAATGAATGTGAAAGAAGCCGTTGAAAGAGCCTGTCAGGAACCAACATTGGTTGAAGCCCTTAGCTTTATCTGTGTTTGGGAATGTGAGCGAGCAATCAAACAAGCCAGAGAAAACTATGGTAGTGGTGCAAACGGTGCCGGATGGGATACCTGTTTCAAATACGCTATCCAACTGGTTATGGATGAATATGAAACAGTAGATAAATCCGCCGCCAATGAAGCCCTACTCTATGCCAGAGAGGCATTAACTGTATGGTCTGATGCTCGATTATCTCAGCAGGGCAGGGATGCCATTGAGAAAATTAATGGTGTTTTGACAAATGGAAGATGATGTTTTTGAAGATGTTGAATATGAGGAATGTTTGTGGTCGGAAGATGAACCAGATGCCTGCCCAATGTGTTCTGGTGCCTGTTGTAATAAATGTGGTGCTGGATGTTGGAGTCACCGGACAGATTGCGAACATGATTCATTAGAAAGACACGAAAAACCTAAATTTTGAGAGAGATTGTAAAATGACACTTGGAGATTCCGATGCCATGGAATTGTTGGAATTGGCGGCTTTAGCCGTTGATCAACCATTGGTGTGGCAAACCCCGTATGTAACATTTGGTGATTTTGCGAGAGTACCGAACTGGAACCCTTTGGTTAATGATTGGGAGGCTTTCAGATTGGCAGTGAAACTTAATCTAAGAATCAATGTTGATTTTGATACAGAAGATAAGTGTGTTCATGTGTTTTGGGGTGAAAGGGCAAGTGCCAGAGAAACCGGAGAACCATTGGCAGCAACAAGGTTGGCAATAGTTCGGGCAGCGGCACAAATTGGGTTAGAGAAAAAGGGGAAAAATGATGGGAACGGTTGAAGAAACTAATTTGGATATTGAATTTTTGAAACGTAAGTTAGAAACAATCACTGATTCAGAATCCAGAGCTAGGATTGAAAAACAGATTGCACTATTGGAAGATGCAGTTGTAATCTATCGTATTACTAGACTGCCGGTATAAGGAACAGATATGAAAATCGAAATCGTTGATTGGAGTGATGATGCATACAGGGAAACAAAGAAGAAAACTGGCACAGCATCGTCACGCATTATTGCCAGATTAGATGTATCAGATTTTAAAGGTTTTTCTTTCGACGGTGGTCGATTTGAAATTCCTGGAACCGATGGAATCGTTTGGGTTCCCAACCAATTTTCAGTAAATATTGTAGATGAATGGACAGAGGACGAGGAAAATATAGATGACTAAGCTTGAAGAAAAAAAGAGAGATACACCAGTAAACGGATGGGATTGTACTGATAAGATTCCTAGCCAATTTGACTTGGTGATTATTGCAGCAAAGCGAGTACGTGAATTACATAAAGGTGCCAAACCGTTAGTTCCCCCTAATGGAGATCATAACATGACAATAGCTTTGCGAGAAATTTCGGAAGGTTTGGTTGGTAAAGAATATCTCTATAAAGGTCTGGATAAAAAGTAATGAGTGTTTATTACACAAATGATGAGCTGTTGAAACTTGCTGCTGAGGCAGCATTTTTTGAAACCAAAGAAATCAATGGCTACATCTGTATTCCGTCAGAAGGTTGTCATCCCAATAAACAAAGGGATGGTGATTGGAGAATTTGGGATCCATTGGGTGATGATGGTGACGCATTGAGATTGGCTAACAATTTGAATATAAATATTCAATTTGGGAGTTGTATGGATGATGCTCCCATTGTTACATGTTCGTCTGATTTGTGTGAGCAAAGTTTTACTTGTGGTAATTTCCCAGATCCTTACAAAGAAACCCGCAAAATGATTGTTCGTACAGCAGCGGAAATTTGTATTGAGAGAAGAAAATGGGACGAAGTTTTATCGAGCTAATTAATGATTTTAAATGTCTGTTCGGGTTTCACAAACCTGCAGATGATACAGAAGGTGCATTTGGAACATACCACATAACCTGTTCCAGATGCCATAAAACAATTTACTGGGGTCCATAACAGGATTACCAGATAGAAAGTGAGGCAATCATGAATCTTGTTATCGCATAATTTTGATATAATAAAACTATAACATTTTTTAGGAGTTAGAAATGTCTTACAGAAAAATTACTATTGATGGAAAAACTTACGAGTATGTGGTTGGAAAGACACATACTAAGGTCAAGGGTGTTGGTGTTTTCACCAATGAGCAGATTGGCAGTGGTGTTGAGCTTACCTGTGAGTGTTGTGGCGAAGGCCTGAATACACTTTACGGTGAAGATCCATCCCATTACGCACTGGCGGTAAAACCCAGTGATGTTCGTAAGTGTATTGAACAGGCAACCGCTTGAGCAATCTGAAAATTTACGACAGGGTGTATTTCGGTCGTGGTCCCTTTGAATTTGTTGGGATTGTGGTCGGAATTTTACCCAATTCGGTTTTCGTAGAAGGTGTCGAAACCGGATGTTGTATCAAAAAGCTTGAAACCGTGCAGATCGAGTATCTGTGCGGTCTTCAAGTATTGGATGAAGTTGAATGGGCACAGGCAATCAGCAATGAACCTGCGTTCGCCCACACAATGTCCAAAGAAAAATACATTAACCTACAACAAGAACTCGAACAACTGGAACTTTCAATCGCAATGGGGCATGATCATGATATGACTGATTACCGAATTGGTGAAATTGAAATGATGATGGAATATTCTCCATGGACATTCCACCCAGATTACGGATGTATTGAAAAGAATAAGGTGCTAGATGAATAATGAAGGTTTGGTAGCATTACCCTGCCCATTCTGCGGTAGGGAAGTTGATTTTGATGATCCTGACACCCTGTATCCTAGTGGTACTGGGTGGAAAGAGTTTGACAATGGTGGAATGATGATGCGGTCGTATCATTCTTTCAGGGATGTTCCAAAAGAGCAATGGTGTTACACTCTCCATTGTGTTTTGCAGGCGGGCGGTTGTGGTGTAGAAATGCCTGGAGATTCCATTGAAGAAGTTTTGGAAAGATGGAATACAAGGGTTAAGTAACAATATACGGTTCTGATATTGCGTACCATCCCTTGAATCTGATGTTGCCATTGTTAATTGTTCTGGTTTCATCTTCTTTTCTAGCAAAATTAAGGTATAATGGTTTTCCGTTATTTAACTCTGACTGTTCAAATGCTATCCATGGCCATTTCTGTTCCTTGGTGAATTCTTTAAATTTCTGACGAGGCATTGAAAGAACCAATTCTGATTTTTCATTAAAGATTGAAATTTTCTTTCCACTCACACCAACATAATAATCAAAATTATCAAAATCTTCCTGAGTCACGTGAACTCTCTCACAAGTTCTAGTATCAATAGCTACAACCATACCTTTTGTATTGTGTTGATAAAACTCATTATTATTTAATTCATCGACTGTTATAAACACACACTTTCCAGTTCTAGTATCAATTGCAACTGTCATACCTGGTGTTCCTGCAACTAAATTATCATTTTCATCAAATTCTTTTTTTGTAACTCTTTTACTTTCACCGGTTTTTAGATCTGTTACGGTTACAAAGCCTCTATTGTTTCTTCCCATTTTCAATCTTGTTTCTTTTGTTACAATTCTGGTTTTATTATAATTCACAACAGTTGATCTATGCTTCTCTCTTAGTTCTTGATATTTTTCAACTCCCAACAATTCTTTCTGATCGTCAATAGTGAAATTCTTGTTCATTCTATTCCAAGCATAGATTATGCTTTCATTGTCAACAGCCTCAACCAACATTGCGTGTGCAATGTAGTGATCTCTAAAAGTCAAATGACTTCCATTCCACGGATTTTTTCTTAAATTGGAAAATTCGGCAAACAATGTTTTTGATTTTGGAAGAATGTGGTGATGTTCGGTAACACCGGGTATTCTTACATTTTTGTTATTTGAAAGACAGTAATCAATGTACTGTTTGAGTAATTTTTTCGATTTGATGGTGATGCCTGAGTTTACGAACTCGTCAAATATTTGTGTTTTCATTTTTCATCCCTTTTGTAAAATTATACTATCAGAGGACAGTCGGAAATTTTCATCCCTTCGATTTCTTTGAAGCCTCGGAACTTCAAAGATTACTCTGACCCTCTACTATTATTTATACTTGTAAAACATAAAATCCCTTATTTTTATAGGAAAATGTAAAATAAATATTATGAAAACAACAACTTCAAATAACACAAAGGAGTCCGCGATGTCAGCAATCGACTACAATAAAAAGTATCTCGATTATGTTGGCATCGACTAAGGGCGAAGTTGCGCGTGGGAACCTATTCGGACCATCATTGTTTGTTGGTGTTTCCCTAAACGCACCTTACACAGAACTATCCTTTGCGGTTGATTCCAAAACAACAACCAAAGAGCAGAGAAAAGATCTGTTCGGAAAAATCAAAGATCATGTGGAATTCCACATGGTAAAAATCCCACCACAAAAGATTGATTCTGATGGATTATCCAAGTGCATCAAAGGTGCATTGGATGAAATTGCTGGTCACTTCCTTGGGCGTAAAATTGTCTATGATGGTAAGGCGAAATTTGGGTGTGAATACCCATTGCTTGAAACAGAGGTTAAAGCCGACAGTAAGGTAGTTGCTGTTTCATGTGCATCCATCATTGCAAAGTATCATCTTGATTTGATTATGGAAGATTACCACAAGAAATACCCCGAATACGGTTTCAATACCAATGCTGGATACGGGACAGAGAAGCACATTGAAGCAATAAAGAAACATGGTTTCCTTCCAGACCACCGTATTAGTTACAATGTGAAGGAACTGGAACCCCTCAAAAACAAACAATCCACAGATTTATTATTCTGAAACTCAGTGAAAGACCCCAAAGTTTGATATAATATCAGGTGTAGTGAATATATAGATTTATCAAAACATCAACTTTTTTTGAAAGGGGCAGTTTCATGGAAAAGATTAGTTACGAAGTGATTGGTAAGGACTATTTTACTAACAAGGAAGTTGAGCACTCTGTTGTTGCCTCAAATCCAGCAGAAGCAAAATTAATTGCTACACAAAAGTATCCTCGATTGATAGTTGATGTTGTTTATCCATCGAAATTTAAATACACAAACCAGTTTGATTGGTTTGCAATGGAATCGTAAAAGACAAAAAAGGGATACCGAGGTATCCCTTTTTCACGTTCAAAATTTCAAACTACTTTTGGTCCTTTGGTGGTGAATTCCAATCCCGCCATCTGACCAACATACAAATCCTGCTTGTCCATATATTTCAGATTCACCCTCACCGACTTATTAACACTGACACTCAAAAATTGATTTGGTTTGAAGTCTAGGATATCGACTTCCATAGTTTTGTTGTTATCGGTACAGTGAATCTTACAAGTTTCTCCATAGTTGGTGGTCTTTTTCATAGTGGGCTCCTGGTTGGTGGTTATAGGTATATTTTACAATTCCCTAATCGTAGACAAAAATGGACAAAATCAAAAGGGTTTTGTCTATAAATAGGGAAATAACCCATTAAAATCACTTTGAGAAACCAATGATAAGTACCTACGACTTCTATTACAAAATGTTGGAAACAGAGGAAGTTTCGACTGAAAAGTTGAAACAGATTCTTGCTCAACTTGAGAAGGCTAAGGCTGATTCCGGAACAAAAAGAAATGCTTTTGAATTGTATTTGAAGATGTCGGAAAACAAAAATGCAGATGATGATCTCATTATGCAGTTAGTTGGTAAAAATCTCTATCTAACTGGTGGTTTAAACGAGGAAACCTATAGAATTCTCGACAATGGTTCAAAGGCATTGTTTGATGATTTGTGGATGAATGGTCCATATGAATTCACAGAGAAATTCTGGAGATCCAAACACGCAGATGCCAAGCAGTTGACAGAAGTGTTTAAGGATTATTTTGAAAAGACTGCTCTGCCAAGTGAAATAAACAAACAGTCCAGACTTTTGAAAATATTCCTACAACATCCAAATGTTCCAGATGATATTTTATCTAGACACAGCAATGTTGATGCCAACATGATTGCTATGGCATCCAATCCAAATATTGTATCAAAGAAAAAGACATTTGATGAAATATGTAAAAGTATCAAAACCCGCACAGTTTTCAATGGGAATATGAATGAACTGTTAGAGGCATTGTTGACGAATAAAGCTATATCGTGGGATAAATTAGCTGAAAGTATCAATTTGGAGGACAATTTGATTGCTGGTTTGGGTGAGGAACCTCCATTTGAAGAAAGAACAAGAATCATTTTGGAATTTTGTAAAAGACCGGAATGTCCAGATAACATTAGGGAATACATCTATGAAAGAACCAGAGATACAGATTTTCTCCCACAAATTGCAAAAGATATATTCTTATTTTGAGAAATAAACTATGAACGTATATGACCACTATTATGAAAGAGTAGAGAACGGACAGTTGTCGAAAGCACAATTGATGGACATCCTCAATCAACTATCGAGACTCAACTCTTTTGGAAATAACAAGAAAAACCCATTTGATTTGTATTTAAGAATGTCAGAAGAACCTGTTGTTGATGATGAACTTATTAAGGCATTAATAGAGGCAAACTTAGGATATGGTGGTTTTAATAATGGTTCCTACAAAATTGTCGACAATGGTTCAAAAGCTGTTTTTGATGATTTATGGAAGAATGGTATTGGTAACTATAAGACTTTGAAGTTCTGGAAAAGTAAGCACACGGATGCGAAGCAACTTGAACAAATCTATAATGAATATTTTGCTAAAACTGTAAAAATAGACCCCAATCATAAAACATGGTTGGAGCAGGAGCGTAAGGATTTTATGAAACATCCCAATGTTTCGGATAAGATTGTCGGTCGTGTTAGTTTTACAAAGAAGCCAGAGGATTTGGCATCACTCGCTGCCAATCCAAAAATAACCGATAAGCCAAAAGCATTTGAAGCTGTGTGTAATATGGCTAAAGGGTATGGATACGATGTGAAAAAAGACGCAATTCTGAGAAACCTATTAAACAACAAAGGTCTTGATTGGAAAACAGTCGCCAAAGGTATAGATATTGTATCCAATGTGAAGCATATTTTCAGTACTGGAGCATTTGTTTCCGCAGAAAAAACAAAGTTGATTATAGACTTCTGTAGACATCCAGATTGTCCAGAGCAAATCAAGGCATTCATCTATGAAAAAATCAAAGATGAAGCATTTTTACCACAAGCAGCAAAAGACATATTTTTATTCTAAAGGTGTATGATGGCTACTAAAAAAGTAAAAGAAAAAGAAGAAATCCACAGTCAAGAGAAGTTCGCCCGTGAGAACTTTGCTGGTATGGATGATCTTGGCAAGGAACTGTTGCAGGTAGTTTCTGAGGCACAGAAGAAACTTGATAAATTTCTAAAGGTGAAAAAAGAGGATAAGGATGATGACTTCTACAATGAATGGTATCAGTTGAAGGAAGAAACATCAAAAAGATTGGACATTCTCTTTACTGTTTTGACTATAAAACTAACCACAGTAGTAGGACATGCATTCAATGGTGAATCAACAAAAACACTCAGAGATGTTATTCGTTTTATGGACAAGTACAGTATTGGTGATAGTTTATTGAAAAACAATATGGTTAAGGTTGCCAATACAAGAAATATCAGTAGTGACAGTTTCCTCGATACTTGTGCTGTTATTGCCGCTCAGTGTGATGACCTAGATTTCATTAAGGAATTGGAAAAATTTGCAGCAAAGAATGAAGGTAGAGAAAACATCTATCGCAATGTATTGTCAAATAGTAACGCCGAAATTGGTGATATGAATATGTATGGTATGACAAAGATCAGAGCCACAGACAGAATAGCGTTTGAGGCACTGATTAATGGGTCGGAAAAAGTCTATGATTATTATGTTACAACTGGCGCATTAAAAGTAGATTACATTATGAGATTCATAACCGCTGGGGATAATTGGACTGTAAAGCGTTTAACAAAAAAAGAAGTCGAGAATGTATTGAAGTTGGAGCCTGGACTGTTAAAGGACATTATGGAACATATGCCAGAAAATATTCCACAGACAATTCAAGATGTTTTCCTATTCTAAGGTGATTCTATGATGACGATTAAAGATTTTTTCAATTTCTGTCGACACGGGAATCTGAAAAAAGTTGAAGAAGGAATGGATATTTTTGATTTGGCTGATAACGATAACTACGCAATCAGAATTGCCAGTGAATACGGTCAAACAGAAGTAGTGAAATTACTACTCACCAGTTCTAGAGTCGATCCAACTGCAGGTACAAATTTTGCTATAACATTTGCAAGTGAGTATGGACATGCCGATGTAGTTAAGCTGCTATTGGATGATGGTAGAGCCGACCCAACAACTAGAAACAATTACCCTATTAAATGGGCAACACAAAATGGACATGATGCTGTTGTTAAATTGCTACTAGCAGACAAAAGGGTTATTGATTCAATCATAAATAGTGGTGATGAAAAATTACTAGCAATACTACCAAAAGAATTAAGAGACATTTTTATATTTTAGGAACCAGCATGAAACTACAAGAATTGAACGAAGCGATTAAACAGTTTGAAATTGATGACATTATTCTCAGCCTGAGAAGTAACCATTACTTCTTCGCACAGAATGGTTTGAGAGGTCAATCTGAATTTGAAAATGGAAAGTGTTTTGAATTCGCACTCGGTCTGTATAATTTTTTGAAATCAAAGGGTGAAAATCCAGAAATGCTCTTCTTGGTTGGTAATATGAAAAAGGCTGAGGCCGCTTGGTATGATACCACAGAGTTTGATCCAACTAAAGAACATCCATTCCATTGTATCGTTCAAGTCAGAAAATTCTACTACGACATCAATGGTAAGTTAGGCAACAAAAGAGAAATCACAGCAATGTGGCCCAAGTTCAGAAACAAGAAACTTATTCCAGCTTCCGTATCCGATGTTACTGGATATGTCAAAGATAAGAAGTTGGTTGATTCCATTGAACAAACGCTGAAAGATTCCCAACTTTAATATAGTTTTGCTCAAAAATGTGATATAATAAAGTATCACATTTTTGGGGAAAACCATGAAACAGATCTATATTGGTCATTGGAACAATAAGAATAACCAATATCCAGAGTTTCCAATGCCTGTCGTTGGAGAAAAGAAAGACTCTGAGGCAAACATTGCAAAAGTCAAAGAAATCATTGATCGCTCGCAGGTAGCTTACTGTAAGGGTTGGTCAACATGTCGTTGCTGTGGAAAATCAAATGGCACAGCCGAATACAAATTCAAAGCCAGCAAAAACACCTTTTTCATCATCCCCGAAGGTTACGTTCACTACCTTGAAGAGCATAACGTTCAGGTTGATCCCCAAATTCTTGCATTAAACATCTGATTAGGAGAAAACTATGTGGCCTTTTAACAAAAAACTCGTCGATTGTAACACACCTGTTGAAGTTGAGGAAGATGAAAAGGAAAAGATTTATGATTATCATCTGACCTACATCGACAATCTTACAGAAAATATCCAGGCACACGAATTCAACTGGAATGAACATGATATTGTTTTTCGCAAGGAAGGTCTTGGTGTTTTTTGGGTTCGTGCTGATTTGGTGAAAACAATTCAGAGTCGTGGTGAAGTTACAACTGCATAAAATTGTAAAATAACCGAATTCAACAGATTTATTAGGGAGAAGTATGATGAGGATGAAGAAAGCTGTTTCAGAAGCACAAATGTATGGTGATGCTTACAACTGGGTTGCGGCTGATCAAGACAAGAACATTTTTGCCTTTACCAAGAAGCCAACCCTCATGTCACATTTTTGGACTGCTCAACCATCGAACAGAAAGTACATCGGTAAATACACCGGTGCTAAGTGTTGGGATCGCACCCTTCGCAGAGTTCCAAAAGAGGCTCCAGTAGTTTTTGATGGTGAGTAACTAGCTAAGAATCAAGCTTATTCGGTTAAGCTTGATAGTTACCTAGCAGATTTTTTCCAAATCTCCAAATCCAGATCGGCAGCAGTTTTGCCGATCTTTTTTGCTTCATCCAAAAAGTATTGTTCGATACGGACATAATCTTTCCGAACAGGTGTGTTGTCAGGGATATTCTGATAGCCCTTCTCCTTCAAAAACCTCAAAATGTGTCTATCCAGAATTGCCATATCGTTCGTTGGTCTGGAATGAACAATGAAGAATCTGGAAGTTTTCATTCCAATCCCTTTGAATTGTTCCAGATATTCTGGTGTGCAGGTTTTCAAATCCAATGCTGTATCTCTTGGAATTTTGTAGAGAGCATCTTCCAAAATTCCATACTTTCCCATCCCGACTCTGCGTAACTCGCTACCTAAATTTTCGCCCATATTAATAAGGGTTTTGAAGGGTGTTTCAACTGTGTATTGACTTTCCCACACAAGCCGATGTGCTTTGGGCGCAATTGTTTTTGCGGTCTTACCAGCAACAGAAATACAGAATATCAAAAACTCCTGTAACTCTGCTTCTGTATAATTGAAATTTGTTACATCAAATGGGTTAATCATGGTAACTCCAAATTTTAGTCGATATACCAAGAATTATACTTTATTTTTTATCAACATCAAATAAATACTCAAATAACAATGAATTAAAGGTGAGAATGTGAAAATAAAGTTTATCAATCAGAACGCAAACAAATACTTTGATTTTACCGCTTCCGGTTTGTGTGTTGAAAATATTGAATCAGAAATGAAGTTGTTAATGACCCATTATGCCAATACACATTCGATTGTTGGTGCTTTATCCAGCTTTATGAATAATATGTGGGAATCTTCAAGAGCTAGCCTATTCAGATCGTTGGAAATTGACCCAAGAGAATTTGAAATCATCCCTACCGGCTTTGGTGCTACAGCGGCAATCAAAAAATTCCAAGAGTTGATTGGTATCTACATGCCACCAAAAACACAAACTCGCTGTAAGGTTGTATCGAATGACATTCCTGTAATGTTTATCGGACCTTATGAACACCACTCTAACGATATTTCCTACAGAGAATCAATCGCAGATACGGTAAGATTAACTTTAGATGATGAAGGCAATCTATCCATTAAGGATTTGATTCTGAAACTTCAAGCAAACCAAGGTAGAGAAATGTACGTTTGTTTGGCAGTAGCCTCTAACGTAACAGGTATCATTACAGATATTGAAACCGTAAGTACAATCTGTAGAAGATACGGTGCATACCTTTGTTTGGATGCCGCTACAAGCTCCCCATACATGAATGTTCCATCAAAGATGTTTGATGTGATGTTCCTATCCCCACACAAGACCATTGGTGGCCCTGGCTCTGTCGGTCTGTTGGTCATCAGAAAGTCTTTGGTTGATATGTCTTTGCCTCCAACATTCGCTGGTGGTGGTACAGTTGGCTACGTCAATTCCGAAGTACAATATTATGTTGATGATCTTCACAATAGAGAATTGGCTGGTACACCAGGCATTCTTCAATTCATTAGAACAGCAAAAGCCTATGAATTGAGAAACGCATATGGATTGGATAAAATTAAGAGTGAAAAGAAAACCTTGCATCGTTATCTTGTTTCGGAATTGAAAAAGATGGAAGGTGTTACACTCTATGGAAATATGGATACTGAAAACATTGGTATTTGTTCCATAAACGTAGATGGTTGGTCGCCATATCATCTATGTGATGCCCTTTCTAAAGATTATGGTATTGAAACCAGAGCAGGATGTAGTTGTGCCGGTCCATATGGTCATGTGTTGTTAGGTTTATCTAACGATGAAGAAATGCCACCAGATGTAGGTTGGTTGAGAATTTCCGTACACTACACCCACACTAGAGCCGATATCGATTATTTGTTAAACGCACTCAGAAAAACCATAGGTGTAGATTAAAATGGCTGATTGGTACACAAGACAACAGGGTATTGAGAAGGTTGCCCAAAGTGAGGTAAAGCTCACCAAAGCTGGTGAGAAATTTTACAAGATGAAGGCTAAGGAACTAACAGATGCCCTAGCCGGATACGCAGCCGACCCATCCACCGTTAACTACAATGAATGGTTAGGTATCGCATCGAACCCAAACCTTACTCCAGAACATTTGAGAGAAATGTATCGCCAGATGAAAAAACTCGCTGCTTCTGAAAAGAAGGACGAGAATATGGCGAAGGCAGCTAAAACCAAAAATATCGGTCAGAGAGAAAAGGTTAGACGTGTGTTGCAAGAGCATCCAAGTTTGGATGATGAAGCATTCACTATCTTCATCACAAAATACAAAACTGGCACCCTCCACGTTCTGAAAAATCCAGCAATTAAAAAAGAGCACCTACAACTGTTTTTTGACGAACAGGTTCTATCTAAAAACTCAAAGTACAGGTATCATTTCTTAGCCTTCAACCAACTTATGACGGCAAAGAATATTACTCCAGATTTGATGGAAAAATGGTATCACACACTGAAACAATTTGCCGATTGGACATATTCTGATAATGAGTGGTATGCTATTGTTAAGGCATATTTGGAATATGATGAATGCCCATATGAAGCTCTTGCAGATATTGCGTCTGCACCTAATGATGGTGAAGAAGATTGGAGATCGCATTCCGAACCATACAGAGATGAGGCATTAGCACACAAGAATGCCAAACCAGAATTAAAAGCATTGGCTTATGAAGCAACAAAAATCGAAAAATATCTCCCAGATGTTGTCAAAGATATCTTCATATTTTGAGAATAACATATGAGCTACCAAGAAGAAAAAAGTAGAAATTTTGCCAAATACTGTTATGAAGGTAAAATCGAACTCGTCAAAAAATGGATGAATAATCCAAATGTCGATATCAACTACAACAAACACGCACCGTTAAGAAATGCTATCAGACGTGGTCATTTTGAAATTGCCAAATTGTTGGTAAATCATTCACAGCTGAAAACTGATTACGAGAAGGATGGGGAATTAAAGGGTGCAATGAGTATTGATGGTAAAACAATTGGTGGTGTTTTGAATCCATTCACTACTGCTATGGCGTACAAGAATTTTGAAGTTTTGGATTTGTTTATCAATCATTCTAATCACCCATTCAAAGTATTGAGAAAAGAGAATCTTGATATTCTTATTGAAATGGATGATGAAGAAATAAACGAATATTTTAGAAAATTACCTGGTTTTGTCGATTATGCTGTTGGTTTGGGTGCTGATTATGCCGCACTCGTTTCTAAAGACCTAAAAGACATCTTTTTCTTCTGAGGATAATATGGAATACGTTGAATTAAATGAAGGCATAATTGATACCATACATGATTTTTTACGCTCTAAGGGCATTATGAAAACTGAGTGGAGGGGTAAGGAAATCAAGCATGGTGTCGCTGACCTTTCCGAGATTAATACGATTCTTCATCGTTTTAGAGATGATGATTTACTCAGAATTGTTAAGGTTCTCAAAAATAGAGACGGAGATGAAGTTTTTAATTATGCAGGATTTTATAATGCTGGTGGCGGTACGAGAGAATTTACATTCCTAGATGTTGCAATAACTAACACCAATGTCAAAACATTAGATTGGCTAATAAACAATGTTCCTGATTTGTATATTGCTGGTGAAGATACTATCAATGGTAAAAGGATTGAAAAACTGATTGCCACCGGATGGTTACAGAAGAACGGTAATAAATTTATCAAATATTTGTTGAGAAACGCAAGTATTCAAGCGGCAGATGGTTTTTTAAACCATTCTAAAAAAGCAGTTTCCGATTTATTAAATGTCGTTGTCAAGAAACATAGATTATGGGGTGGAATTGATAAATACATAAATGGTATTTTGAAGCCTGAAAACATCGAAATTCATAAAGTGTTGATTGATTGTAAGATTGAAAGATTCGCCACTCAAGATAGTATTGATTTTACTAAATGGGTCTTAAATCTGACGGACTATCATTGGAAAAATGATACTCTCATTAAAAAAGCACCCAGAAATGGGAAGGTTCAGGATTATTTGAATGATATTCCTGAGATAAATGAGTATGTGTTTGGTAATATGAAAAAATTGGGGTTGAAGGTGGAAGATTGGTTGACTGATGAAGCAAAAGACATATTCTTATTTTAAGGTGATGTATGAAAACAAGTACTAGAAAAAATGTGGCTGATTTCATTGAACAAAATCGCGGGTGGGGAAAATTCCCAGACAAGTTCACGATTGAGATGTTTGAAAAACTAACAATTGGTCAACAGCAGAGAGTTTTGATGCGTATCGGATATGGCGTAAGAAGCAAACTATATCGTGGCAGTATGAATACTGTTACATTGAATAAATCCGATTTCCCAAAATCCCCGGCATATTTTAGATTTACGGACAAAACATACCAATCATTATGTAAGGTGAGAGATAAGTATGTTGGTATTGAAGATACAACTGGCACGAAAGAAACCACGGTTGTATGGAGTGAAATTGATCCAAACACACAGAATGCTTTTAAAACCTGGTTGAGTGGAGTTGCAACAAAATACGACAAAGGTTTTACCGTTGATTTGTTTGACAAATTATCAGATACAATTAAGATTAAATTTCTCCACACCATGGCTAAAAAGTTCAAAGTTTATACTCCTAGACAGCTTAAAATGTGGATACCCACAACAGATAAATTAGAGTCTGTTAAATCATTGAAAATTGATGAAGAAATCAAAGCAGCAATCATTGATGTTATTCCCGTTTCTCAGGAAGATTTAGTAAGTGTTGTTGCTGGTGATAAATCGGTTGAAGATTTATCAGCGGAAGAACTAGCGAGAGTTAAGGTACAGGTACAACAAACTAAGAAAATTGAACAGTTAAAAGCTGCCGCTAAAGCTGCTAAAACAACAGCTGCATACGAAGAAGTCCTCAACGATCCATTATTCGACAGAAGTATGTATGAAATCATTCTAAAGAGAATGAGAGCGGGGACAGCACTAAAGAGTATGTACGGTGGAGAATCAAAAGACATTATTAAATTAATTGTTACACATCCATTAGCCACAACAGAAGATTTGATGGAGATCAGAAAAATCAAATCAAAGAACAGATATGGTCCGGGTTCCTCCCCAATGTATGCATCCTCCTATCTGAATAGTGAGTTGGCTGCAAAGGGTGATGCTCCAAAAGATGCCATTATGTCATTGGTAAAACTAGCACAGTTTGATATTAAGCTCAAGGCATTGGATAGAACTGACTTGACAGATTACGACATTGATGTTATAATTGATTATACTGTTAAACTCCATGCACATATGCCGGATCAGGTTAAACAAATTTTTGGTAAAATCAAAAAAGAAGATTTGTTGAATGATCCAACCATCAAAAGAAGAATTATTAAAGTGTTGGAAGAAAAATATCAAAAAGGTCCAAACTGGAATACCAAACCAACAGGAATGGCATTCTTGGAAACCGTGGATGAATATGGTTGGTTGGATGAATTACCAGAAAAAACCAAGTTGGTCATGGGTGGAGTTATTTCAAAGGCATATAAGGCTAAGGTTCTAAGTAAGGAAAGAATTAAGAAAATCATCGGATCATTGAAAGGTGACGCATCTGTGTTTTTGCTTCAGTTGTATGAAGAAACCAAAGATGAAGATTTTCTACCTAAAACTGCACAAGAAATCTTCTTATTCTAAGGGGTTCCAATGGACACTACAGAAGAAAAAATTGATTGGTCACCACCACCGGTACCAAACATACCCCCAAAATACGAGCATTTCAGACAATTCCTTAACACGATTCATGTCGGAAGGATTTGTCGTTTCATAGCCAAGCATTATACGGTTGGTATGAATGTAAATCCACTCGGAGATTCACCAATTCTTGCAGCGATATTCCTATACAATGGTAGAAAGCACGATTTTGAAACCATTAGGGACTACTCATACAAGTATTTTGGAAAACACGCATCTGGTATCATAATGAATTTTATGATTGAGCAGGATATGGGTTTGGATTTGGTTAGGCAGTATTGGGAAAACAGAAATACTAGAACTTCCAATGAGTTTTATGAAGTCCTCAAGGTAGCGGATGATAAATATATTGATTATCTACTATCCACTGATAAATTCTACAGGCTGATGCAAACAGATATTGAATCAAGTAAGATAGCACAGGATTTGAGTGATCCGAGAATATTGGAAATCGGTAAAAAATATAAGCGCTTCAATAAGTTATGTATTGAAATTTTTAACAAATATGATGATACGCGATTCATATCAGAAGAAGCCAGAGATGTTTTTGTATTTTAAGGTGAAATAATGATTAGTCCTTTCGATAATATACTTTTTAAATATTGGAATACCGGCCCAAAAGAGGACGATATAAAGCGCGCAGAATTTTTGAAGGCTAATCCACCATCCATTCAACAGATTGTCGAGTGGGTTGCAGACATTGATAGTGGTAGGGATGTTGTTGATAAGCTGTATTATGTGTATGGAACAGAAGCCCTTCATTCACTCATTGGATGGCATGTTCAACCTGGGAATTTTGGTGTTGGTGGATTGCTCAAATTACCATTCTATGAGAAATTAATACAAGCACTAGATCCAAAGTATTTCAACCATTTGTTCCCTTTCCTCCCAAAAGAATTACAAACAGATGAAATGCTTATCAGTTTTGTTCAAGATAAAAATGTCAAGGATAACAGAATTGGAAATTACCACGGTGACACACTAAAAACATCTACCTTGGAATGGTTGATTGACAACGCGTTATCGACTGTTCCACAATGGAAAAAAGAGTGGTGGACTCCAGCATTGAAGGCTAGGGCAATTGCCAAAGATCCAGCCTCCATTGCGTACATGCCCAACGACATCTATGATAAGGAAGAAATTAGACAGTTTCTTATCAAGGATGGATTGAAAAGTCGTTCCCATATCAGAGAGTTGTGGTATAACTTGCCAGAATCATTCAAAATGGATCCCGAGATATTTGCAAGATGGTTGATATTGAATGGTGGTCTTGCAAACAATTTCAATGAAATCAATGGTAAAAAATTCTTCAATTTAGAAGGCATGAAAATGTATTTCAAATTGCTAACTGCTCCGGTTTTTGGTGAATGGAAGTTCATCAGAAAAGATTGGAAAAAGGATTTGATTGATGTTGCAATTCCAATGAGTTTTGGTGCTGTTGCACTTGATCCCGATATCCCATTAACGGATGAAATTCTTGATAAGACACTTAATAGTCAACTCAATGAAATGCGTAAAGCTAGAATAGCTCATAGGTTACAGAAGGAAAGTAGATTAACCAAGGAATTAATCAAAAGAATGAAATTGAAATATTCAGGCATTGGTAGTCTAACAGACAACGAGTTGTATGATCTATATCAGAATTCAGATATTATTGATCACCTGATTGAAATAAAAGATGAAGAATTCCTACATACAAAAACAAACTGGCCTAAAGGTGTGAAGATTAAGAGAGAATATTTCATCAATATGGTTATTGCGTTGAATTATTCAAAGGCTAAAATAACCAGTAGATTCAAAGGTGTTTTCACCGAAGATGATTATGTATGGATATATTTTGAATCTAACAAACTTGAAAAGAAAACAGCTCAAAAAATTAAGACTGTTTTGTCAAATATGAACCAAGATGGTCTTGTAAAGGTTTCCAAAGAAACTTTAAAACTTCTGAGTGAAACTGATGAAACTTCAACCTATGATGCGTTTAAAGCCGCAACAGACATTTTCTTATTCTGAGGTAGATTATGACAGAAAAAGCATTGGATCATGGATATTGGGAAGGGTTAAAAAACCATTATGAGAAAGAATATAATGGTATCGTTCCACGTAAACAGGATATTGAGTATATTGAAGAATTAAGAAGTGGCGGGGCAACCTTAGAATATGACGATAGAAGATTCGACCCAATTGTTGTGAAAGAATGGGTTAAAGAAACACAACAATTGGCAAAGGAAGAAGCCCGTGAAGGGTCATTTATGAATATCTATGGGGAATATGAAGAAAAAGATATTGAAGATACGGAAATGCTTAAACTATTTCCACATCTGTTTGATTATGTAGATTCATATGATGAAATCGCAGCATTCTATATGTGGGAGGATATCGACAAATTCAAGCAGAAAATTATGGATGGTGATGTAGAATACATGAAAGAGGCAATAAGGCTAAATTGGGAAATGATGTTAGAATTGATGCCCGAAGTTAGAGACATTTTTTTATTTTGAGAATATTATGGCGATGAAAAACAATATTGATGATGAATTAGATCATATTTTGTATGGTGAGTATGTCAATGATTTCGACCAATTTTTTATACAGATGTCGTGGTTGGATTTCAGTGACAACATGTCAATAACTAGTTTCTCCAGATTATTTGATAGACCGAATTCCAGCACGATACATGCATTGAAGGATGTTAATCATCAGTTGAAATTGTTGGACTTGGTTGTTAGTAGTGGGTTGGATTTCAATTCAAAGCAAAAAGGTGGCTCGTTCATGTATGGTCATCAGGTTATGCGTTCTGGATCATACCAAACTATCAAATACACATTGGATAATGGTTTTAAATTCAATCAATATACCGATAATCCAGTATGGCATAGCTTGGAATTACTTCATATGAACTACCTTTCAAACAATCCTGATAGACCGGTTTTGTTAGATATAATTAAGGGACAATTAGGAAAAGGTGTTGATTTGAGCAAGTCTGACCCCACGGATTTTTTTATGAAGTTGAATGGTAGATACAGAGCGGAGGGATGGAAAGATTTGATTGCGTTGTATAGAAATGATCCTTATATAAGATCATATTTCAACGATCATACCAACCTTATGATCAAGAAAGAATTTTTCAATCTAGTTCCAAAAGAAGCAGTAGATATTTTCATATTCTGAGATTATTATGTCATCATACCCAGGTTTAACAAAAATTGAATTGAAAGAGATGGACATAATAGTTGATTCCATCAGAAATAATCCGACCTCACCAAAGTCATTGGGATACAGAGAACAATTCTTTATTCGTAAACAAAAAATAGCAAAGATAAGATATTTTTTTGCAGCCGTAACAGCCCAATTAACTCCAGCAGAATTGGACGTTGTAAAATCAATTATAGTAAAACCAAAATCATCAGAATGGTCTGTTATCAGTAGAATAATTCAATTTCAAAATCATCTTACGGGTGAACAGGTATTGGAGTGGTTTGAATGTATTACTCCAGCAAACAGATTATCCGTCGCAATATCTGTAATATCCGATACGAGATTCAAAGATGTTGATTATAAGTTGTCACTAGCTAAAGATATGCTAAAGCACGTCAATTATAGACGACCATTATTGTTGAAGCTAGATAATTTACTAGTTGATGGATATGAGTGGTGGGACAAGATTTTTGATCTGGTCATTGAATCTATCAATGATGGAACAGAATTATCGACAGATTTGTTGCGTATGTGGTCCGAGACAAAGAATCTTGATTCATATGCTGGAAAGAAAAATGTACTTTCTATGCCTCTTTATGAAAAAACTGGTAAAGAACAATACCTACCCAAAGAAGCCAAAGACATTTTTATGTTTTGAATCACATAAATACTTGATAATTGACGAGAAAATAGTATGCCAAAAATCAAAATTAGCGACATTAAGAGTGGTTCGGAAAACGTGAAGGCGGTTTTCAGAAGAAACATGCCCGACCGCACACTCTCATGGTTACAAAAACAAACATTCACTAATGCAGAACTCCTTGAGATTTTGGATTTGATCGAACAGGAAAGACACAAAGATCACAGATATTTCCATCAAAGACTGATCGACAGCCAAAAGGGTCCATTCAGTAGAGAAGTTTTTGTTGCTTATAGGGATATTCTCTTTCACGTTGATTCTTTGCTTAACCTTATTTACAATTCAAAGGGTGTTACCGATGAGGATAAAGCTAGATGGATGGATTATTCATTCGTAACAGCCTACTATTGGTTCCTCCCAAATTTCTATATGAATGGAGATTGTAAGAAGGTTGGCATCGACCCCTTTAAAATGCCATTCAATATGTCATTTGCAGCCAACGCCATCACTTATGGAAATAAGTTGAAAAGAAATATGGAAGATAAGGAAAAGGCATACCTTTGGAGTGTGCTTGATACTCTTTCAGAAGCCGAACAAATGGAATGGTATAAAAAGGCTGTTATGCAGACATATGAGAAAACTCGCATCGACCTTTTAACAGAGTATCCAAATACCAGCAGTGAAATTTTGAGAGCAGAGTATGGTAGAGTCAACAACATGTACGACATGAAAGGTAAAGTTGTTCTTCATCCAAATTGCCCTCCTGAGTTGAGAATGGAGATGTTCGAGCTCACAAAAGACAACAAATATCTGCCACAAGCAGTTCAAGACATTTTCCTATTCTGAGATGACTATGAATTTTAGAGAAGAAGGGAAACTGGCAAAAACAAAATTTGCTAACGTAAACAGCATAAGTGAATTCGATAGATATGTTGATCGAATATTTGATAGTACATACACGCATCAGGCAATTGAATTCCTTTCGAGCTTTCTGAATAAAAGTAGCAATTACACATTGTATATTTGTGCTTTTAAATTAGCAGAAAAATTTGATAATTCACCGGATATTTTTGGGTTTATTATTAGTCAGTTTAACAGTTTGATTAAGGGTAAAAATAAACCATCCTGGACTGATAATTTCGTTCATACCGTAATGACCAATAAAAAACTAAACCTCTATAATTATCAGATGGAATCATTGGTTTATTTGATGTTAAAATATGACGACGAATATTCATCATATTGGTTGGGTGAAATTTCCAAAAAACCGTGGTTTGAAGAAAATGCCTATGCAATAAGGGCAGCATTTTTGAAATATGTCGATAAACTAGATCCAGTAAAAATTTATGGATTATTCAAACATTTCAAAGATTATCACTTTTACAAAGAATTGATATACGGAAGTAAAAATGACACTATGATTGTTGAAGTTACCAAATATATCTGGTCCTTCAAAACGGATATATTAATGTTTTTTGGTGGTGAAACAATTGATGAATTTTTGACAGAGTTCAAAGATAGATTGGAAAAAAACCCTTTTATTTTTGCACACTTGAACCAATTGGTAGCAGAATTTTATACTAAAGACACAGGTAGAATCTATGTTCAATTAATGGATGAAGCAATTAAGAATATTGATCTTAAAAAAGATATGTTACTCAAAATTGCACACATAAATTCATTGGAAGTCAATAGTAGATTGTTTGAATTGACCGGTGACGAAGAATACCTACCACAAGAAGCAAAAGAGATTTTCTTATTTTGAGGCGATTATGGAACCAACTGATAAAAATTTTGAGGCTTTCAAGAACAAGTTTGAAGAATTTTCAAAAGATCGTGAAGTCGTCGAGAGTGTAATAAGCAAAACTGTCGAATTCAATAAGACAACATTGAATAAGTTATTGAAGGTTTATTCAAATGAAAATAATTCATATCTAGATACCAAATATGGCGACAAACCCATCACTACATTCTTGTCAGAATACAAATTTAAATCCTTATATGACTACAAGGATATTTTACGTGCTATAAAAAATCAGGCATACTTCAATGATGGAACAACCCTTTATGCCCACTATAATGATGCGATTACGGGAAGGTTATTTAACTCAGCCTTTATTAAGTTGGAGTGGATTATTGAGCACATGGCATTGAATGGTTCTTTCGCGGAAATCAATAATGTTGTCAGATTTATTTTCTCTAAAGATGCAGATGAATCCATAAAGTTTCTCAATCAGATAATCGACCATGTTTCGGGATTCAAGAAGGATATTGTGGTTTATGAGGCAATTATAAGATACGGTTTGGGAAAATCTATTCCAGGCTTAGCAGGTATTTTCAAACACATTTTTGATAAAGATCCGAAAATTGAAATTGTTAGCATAAAGACGCTTTTTCACAATGTAAGGGATGAAGAAATTCGATTAGTTGTTGGAAAATATCTCTATGAAAAAACAAAAGAAACAAAATTTTTACCACAAGAAGCGCAGGATATTTTTGTTTTTTGATAAATATTGTTGTATAATAGTTTCAGGTGTGGTAGAGAAAGTGGACTAACCATCCGCCCTACCTGCGAAGGGATATCACTATCCTCACACCCGACTGTGGTGGTCGGTGATCGTGAGTCGAAACCGGTGTTCGCCGATGAACACATGCAGGACACCTACCTCTTAAAATGTTGGTACTTTCAAAGACCCTTTAAATCAAGAGGCCATAACCGAAAGGTTGTTGAGTTGTAGCCAGAGGAAGTTAGAAGCGCAATGCGATATGACTGGTGAGTTTAATTAAACGTAAAATGGTAGGGATAGGCCGGAAAGTTAAAAGAATGGATGTGGGACTGCCGACATTTTTCATTAACCCAAAATAGAGAATAAATAGATTCAATGAAAATTATTTTGGTGTCGATATGAAAAGAAAAGAGTTAGAGGCTATCATTACTGATCTCGGATTAGAGTTCGAGGTCGAGAACAACATCGGTCATACTATTATGCAGGTATGGCAACCTTATACCAATAGTGGTTTCAAAATAGATGGTAAATACTACTCTGCTGGTTGTCTTGGAAAACCAGAAGTTACTAATCTAAATTCTAACTTCCAGAAATTATTGGATGTCCTCAGAAAAAACAAAATACAGATAATCCACAAAAACAACATCGAAAATGGTGTCATTTCCACATGGATTCTGGCACTCAGAAGTGAAACTCTAATCAACGCAGAAAGAAATTTGGATTTTGAAATTGAAACAGATATTACGTCTGATATCGTGTCGTACGATTATGTAATGCCTACTGAAATCGGTTATATGTATTCCACATTCAGAACGAGAACATTATATTCGGCTGATAAACTCAGGAAGCATGAACTAGAGTTGGTGTTAAAAAACATCAATGAGTTGGTTACTGCTATAGGTGATAAAACAGAATTGATAGTGGATTTCTCTGTCCATAATGGTTCTGTTGAGCCATTGAAGCACGTCATAGAAAAGGGGTTAATGACTCCAAAAGATGTTGTCGAAACATTATTCAAATCAGAAGATGTGTATTACGACAGACAGGGTGAATATGGTAAAATCTTCAAATTACTCGTAACCTACAAAATAGACGATTTAGATCTATTGAAGAATTCAAGACGTGGTAATTTGCCAGATTTGGTTGTTGACTCTGTTGGTATGTTTAAAGAGATTTTGAAGAATTGGGAATTTACTAGATCAACCGCTGAGAAGATTTTAACTTTCCTTGTTCAAGATGAACATTTTAAACAATTCAAACAGTTCATTGATACTAAAGATCCGAAAAGGTATCAATTTACTGATTGGTATGATGTTGCTGAACAAACAATAAAACTGCTATGTGCTGATGATGCAAAATTCCTCAAAAAGCTTTTCACAACAGGTTGGTTGGATTTGAGAAAATTCACAGCCAGTCAGGTTGAGGATTTGATTATTGAAGATTTCAACTCAATGGATAATGATGCGTACATCCTTCTAATCACTCAATACATGTCAGATTACCCAGCCAATCACAAGCAGTTATTGGAGTTGTTGTTTGACAAGTTTGATAAAGAAGACTTCCATGATTCAAACCTTACTAAAGAGGTTATGGATGCTTTCATAAAGAACATGAAAATCAACTCTGTCGGTGTCTTTATGATTAATGATGCCGCAATCCTTCTGTATTTACCAGAAAGCCATCCACTAAGAAAAACACTATTGGAAACACCGGCGTTTATTAAGTATCTGATTGAGATAGACAAAATTGAATATCTCCCAAAGGATGCAAAGGACATATTTCTTTTCTGAACGTAAAAAAGGTGAGTATTTCTACCCACCGGTTATATCAATTTGATATATTATTTTTTAGCCTTTAGAGATTTTTCAAGGCTTGCAATAACTTCATCAATGGATTTTTTAGTGTGTGTTCTTGTCTTATTGTCTGATGCAACTCTCTTTTTAACTTGGGCAGCATGAACTGTGTCAATGGACTTATATGCATTAATGAAATGTGGCATATTGTATGCAATATCCATATTACCAGAAAGTTGTAAAATCAGTTCCCAAATTTTCATAACTTTTTTTGGATTTAGACCATCTCTCTGAGCCCAAGCATTCGCCGCACTTGGATGTGGGAATGATGATGTGGCTTTTTTAAATGTTCCTGCCTTTTCTGCTGCCTCCAGAATAATTAATGCGTCAGCTTCAATTTTATCTAGACTCATTTCAAATAGGTGAATTAATCTCATAGTGTTCTCCATTAAAGGTTGTGAATGTATTTATATTCAGGAAAACATTTCCGCTAGTTAAAATCGGATAAAAGTAATATATACATTGGACAAAATACCAAAACACTAAACTTACACCATCTTATAAATACACTCTATATTCGGCATAAACTTATGGTGTGGATACAAAAATGTTTGATAAGTTGAAAAATTTTTTTAGTAAATCGGGCACAACTGATAAAAGTAGTGTCGTTAATGCCGACACACAGAATGATGATGATCAATGTCAGGTAGATAGAAAATTTGAAGCTATTTACTATAATCTACCTTTGGGTATGATTACTATTAGTTTTGATAAAAGAATAATTCAAAATTATAATTCTATATTTGCCACATTTTTAGAAAATTTTTACTACCCGCACGGGGTTGGGAAAGCTTTTTCTGAGTTGATATTTAAAAACAGTCAAGATGCGTTTGAACAATGGATTTCAAATGTTGATGAAACGTCAATAAATGAAGGTATAGAAATCAAACTTATAAGGGACAAAATGGGTTCGATCGATATTCCTATATTGGTGAAAATAAACAAATTATTGATTTCCAAGCAAGAGAATATTATTGTTCTTTCTGTAATTAACATCGACACATATTTGAATCAAGATTTAAGATTTGAGGAAGAAAAGTATCTTTTAGAAAAGAATAATTGTGCGAAAAACAAAATATTCATAGATACATTTTCTGAATTGAAAGTAACACTAACAAAGTTTGTCAATCATGAAGAACAAAAAATTGAAACTGATAGATTGAAACATGTTTTGACAATGGTTGAAAGAGTTTTGGATTACTACGAACACAATCCAAACGCTTGTCCTTATTGTGCTGCAGACCATGAGTCCGAACATGAAATCGCAGAGAGGATCAGAAGAAAATTTGAAAATGTTAAAGTATTGGTGGTTGACGATATGGATGTCAACTTAGATATTGTATCTGATATGTTGCGAAACTTTGTCCCAACATCGACTGTCGATAAGGCAAAAAACGGTCAGGAAGCGCTCGAGTTAATCAATAAAAATAAGTATGATATCATCCTCATTGATCTGGTTATGCCAATTATGGATGGTTATGAAACAATCGAAAGATTGCGAGACGAACAATCTGGCTACGAGGCGATGGAATTACCGATTGTTGTTTTAACTGCACTTTCACATAAGAGTGATAAGGATCGTGCTTTAGCAATTGGTGTAAACGATTATTTGACTAAACCAGTTCACCCAAGAGAACTCATTCGTGTGTTGGAGAAGTGGGTTTAATCATTCTCCGATTTGGCTGATAAGTCCATTCAGTAATTCAACCGTTTCCTGAGGATTTTTGGTGAAGGTATCTTTGCTGAAAAGTCCCACAACTTTGTAATCCTCGATAACAACTGTTGGATCATCACATCCATCAAGGTTTTTAGCCATTTCCTCAAAGAATTCCTTAACCGTCTGCTTATCGGTATGAGCTAACCAGAAATCAATTCGATATTCCGATTCGTACCTTTCTTCATTCTTTCTGATGTCTGCCTTAATCCACATATCACTGTCAGCAACCGTATAACCACCTTTGATTAGCTTGTCGAGTTTGGATTTTGATTTTTGGAAGAATTTGTGAGTGGTGATTGGAGCCTCCAAACCATTTTCAATGAGGTCACACTTTTGAGTTTCAAAATCAACTGTCATGGTCACTGTACCATCGACCTTTTTACCATTAACACCTGTGATAAGAATGTCGGTATTTTCATTGATTTCCTTCACCGCTTTATTGAGGTAAGCTTGTTTGAATTGGCTCACTGTCTTAGCCGCAAACAAATCGGATGAAAACCCTAATACTTTAAGCCATTCTGTGAACGGTTTGGTGATAGTTTTCTGCTTCTCATAATCCTTACAAATTTCATACAGGATTTTGGAATAGGTTAGGTTAAGCTTGGTTTGAATTTTGAGATACATTTTGGAAAATGGTTTCGTTTTGTGAATCCACCCCAAAAGGATTTCAGGCTCCAACTGAAAGGACGCATTGGATGAATTGGAAATCTTGGTGTAGTTTCTCAACAGTGACATGGTTTTCACTGCATGGATTTCCCCAAGCATTTTATCCTGTTTGAATAATCCTACTTTGACCTGTACGGATTGAAGGGAATCCAACAGGTGAGATAGTTCCTTCTTGTCCTGTTTGTTTTTGTACTTATCCGCAAACGCTGCTAACTCATTCAGATTCAGATCGAAGTGTTGGATTTCCAAGAACTCAAATAACTCGTCCTCTGTTTTGAAGCTATCCAACTTTTCCTGAACATTGATTTTTCTGTTGATTTGCTCCCTCGCTTTGTAGCACATGAAGTTTAGGGCATCATGTTGAACTGGTGTTAAAGCGTAGTGCTGGAATCCTTTGATTTTCCCACGCACCACAATTGGAGCCTTATACTCCGCCGTAATCATAGCGCTTGGTTTGTGAATCTCAAAAATATCAGTTCGGACTTCTTTCTTGGTCATGCCAATTCCTTATAGTTTTAAACTTACCGAAATCCTTACAATCCAACAGCGATGGGTTATAAGATTTTTTTAGAATTTTACAAAAAGAGATTGTAACTTTTTCGGTAAGAGCAGAATTATAAGGTAAGAGCAAAACTATAAGAAAGCCCGTTTTTGGTAAGAGCAGAATTATAAGAAATGTGGCGAAAGGTAAGAGTAGAATTATAAGTTTTTTTCTGATGACCGATAAAACATCAATTTAATCAATAGGTTTCAGGACACCGATGCGGCCTAAAGAATAGATTAAAGAATATATAAAAGAAGAGCCTTCGGCTATTTGTCCTTCGGACTTATTTGATGGATAATTTTATCAATCGACCTTCACTGATCATGTACGATCTATCAGATCCTATCAATCTGAAATCCTTATCATTTGGATCAATTTCATAGACATGAACAGTTTTGGCAAGCCATCGACATTCATCAATCAGATCGATGAAGTCATCAATATCCTGCAGAGTCTTGAAAGTTGTGTTCAAATTATCTTACCTCAAACTTAAAAATGAATCCCTTATCGATGCAAGCTTTAGCCTTTAGATTATTAACTTCAACGTCGACACTCATTGTATAATCAGACTTTACATCTATCAACTTATTTTCTGCCGGAATGAAAATATCTGGATAGTATCTTCTTCTTTTTCCATCGTGATAATACCAAATTTCAGGCATATCCTTTTTACTTGTTTTAACATCATAGAAAGAATAACCATTTTCTTCAAGTTCACCCAAAACAATGTTTTCGTATCCTTGCACTTTTGATATATTTCCATCTTTCCACTCATAGGTCTTAACCTTATATCTCGACCTTTGCATTTTTTCGTGAAATTCTGGATGATGGCTTATATGTGAAACTCCATATTTCTCCAAAATTGCATTTTCTAAATTACATTTAACTACATCGCTTTGCATTGGATATTCACAACCGTATTTTTCCAAATTTGACTTTTTAGTTTTTTCTCGAATTTCTGTTGATTGCAATGCATGCTCAACACCATATTTTTTCATCATTGCATCTTTTTTCGATTGATGGCATTCGGCTGTTTGGGTATAATGTTCAACCCCATATTTTTTCAGATTGGTAGCCTTAGATTTGTTTTTCAAAATCTCTGATTTCTGTGGGTTGTCGACACCATACATTTGTATCATTGTTGATTTCAATGAATTTTTACCAACGGAAGTTTTCATAATATTCAATTCTCCATATTTTTCTTCAACAGACAATTGGAGAGTGTGGGTCATGCAACAACCTTTGGTGATGAATGGGCTTTTATTTTTAAGTGTAACTTTGTTATTACAACCTTCTACACCACAGGTAGGTAATTCAGCAAATCCCTTCTTCATCAATTTGAATATGGTTTGGAGTTTAAGATTTTCATTCCATGAGTAAAATTTGGAAAAATCCAGCATGAACTTTTTTATATCTTCTGGGAATTTTTCTGCTACTGCCTTTGATAGAGAAAATTTTTGTTTCAACAATTCTGGTATGTTGTCTTTCATGTTGTAGTCCTTTTTGTATAATTTTCGTTGAGGGACAGCTGTCTGTAGTCCGACAGTTTCTGGATTGCTCGAACAATTCAGATTACCTCATTACTATTTATACTTGTGATTACCGAATTCTGTGGATTTTCGTATATTTTCATAATAAATATATGCTATATTTGTAAATAATTTTAAGGAGAAAAAATGGCGGATTACATCAGGAGGGCGGATCAAAAAATTCCTCTGAATCTCGAACAGACAATGGAAATGGCGAGATTGATGAAAAGACCGACAGGGGTCAGAAGATTCATACATTATGTTGAGATCAATACGGCTAGATAAAGTTGGCCACTATTCCAGTAATGGAGTAGTTTAAAAAAGAGTGTAAATTGCTGGAAACCCCTAAAGGGTAGTTCACCAAAACAGAAGGAGTAATCCTAGATGGTATGGTTGATGAAAATCAGAAAGAAGAACTACTATGGACTATGTGGAAACACTACGGTTTGATAACAATGGGCAATCAGCAGCCAAGCTCCCTTTGGGGATAAGGTTCAGAGACTATAATCACTCAGTCCTGTGAAAACAGGATTATGGTATAGTCCAGGTTCCACACCGTAAGGTGGTTGTCGAAAGATAACAGGAATTAGGACGGACCCCTGAATTTTGGTAAAGCTATCAAGGACTTTCAGTTTGATATGATCGATCTATTTCAAAACTCTGAACGATCCATCTTATTGGCATCTCGTCAGATGTCCAAAACAACATTGGGAGCCTTCTACCTACTCTATGAGGCATCGTTCCCACCAGCAAAGGGTGATATTTTGATTGTGGCTCACAAGCAGGCACACGCTATGGAAGTATTGAAACGTATGAAGGACATGTACTATTCAATGCCGATGTGGTTGAAGCCTGGTATGGTGAAGAACAATGAAACCTCAGTTGAATTTGATAATGGTATGAGAGTGATTGCAGAAGCTACAACAGCTAATGCGGCTCGAGGTAAGTCACTCAAGTTTGTGTATTGTGTCGACGGAAAAACAAAGATTAAAATCAGAAACAAGAATACCGGTGAAATCAGAGAGGTTGATATTGAAGACCTCTACTTCAATGAGGAATACAAGTAATTACTTGAATGCAATCATTGTTCCATCTTCCCTAACCAACCAAGGGTAGAATTGGATTTTTGGAAACTCACCCTTTAGGGAGACAAAGTATTTCAAATTGGTTTTGCTATCATCGTACATGTGAACCTGATTGTATTTACCAGATTCAAGGTATTTTCTGATATAAACCAATTTTTTCTGTGCTGGTAGCATGTTACCTTTGATGTTACCGGCTCTGTGAACGTGGATTTGGTCGATGTCGATACCTAGACTTCTGAATACACCCAAGAAAATATCTTTGTTGTCAAAGTCAGAACGAGCGGTATTCATAATTATCTTACTGCCAGGAGTAAGGTTGAGAGCAATCTTTTTTTGAATTTTCTTCAATTGCTCAATCATAGAATCCATTGGTCTTGATTCTTTGGCGAACTTCTTAGAATCCACAAATTCATCAAAATCGTATTCATGACCATCATCGAGAGTGTGGTTATTGAATTCCTGATTCGACAATTTCTTAACCACATGACCATGCTGATTCTTCACACGAATCTGTGCAGTCGTGTGAAGTAACGTATCGTCAATATCGAAAACGTATAACGTGCCGGTCTTAGGTTGATCACTCATATTGTATTTTATCATAAAATGTTGTAAAAGTTATTTATGGGTAATGTCAAATGTTGGGTTGGATTATTTGGTTGGGCTATAAATAACTTAAAACATTTCAATTAGTGGGGAAAATTATGAGAATTAAACATTTGATCAATGAGGAAATGACAAGGGCTGAATTAAGGAAGGCTGACGGTGATGAAAGAATGGGGAAACTGTTTGAACCTGACGAACCAAAGGCTCAGGAATTCAAAGTTGGGTTTAAGAAATGTTTGAAAGCCGCACCTAATTTGGGTGATGATGTTGGCTCTTGCACAACTGCAAAAGTTTTTAATGGTATGACATCTTCTCAGGTTATGTCGAAGATATTTGCAAACAAAACGGTATATGCAGAATTGGCAAAATTACTTGCGTCATTGAAAAACAAAACTTTTGCCGGTTTGAAGGCAGCAAAAGATGCAATTACATCCATCAAAGATGATTTGTTCCATGCAGTATTGGAACCAATTCCTGTTACAGAATCTATGAATGAATCCGATGCGGAATACAAGATTGTGTTGAAAGATGAATTTAAAGAAATTTTTGAAAACGTTTCAAAAATGGAAACAATCAAGTTGAAAGAATTGTTGAAGTAATTAACTGTCCAACAGTAACAATCAAATAGGAAATTCCCAAAAGGCGTTTCCTATTTTTTTATCAACATAGAGAAAACCAATGGCTGCTTCATTAAAGAATATTTCTACCGCACTCAAAACAGGCAAATTCACTCAGATTTCAGCTGAGGAAATTGACAAGGTTATCTCGTCCACCGAACTCACTAATTACAGGAATTGGATAAGCATTGCTCTGAATCCTAATTTGACAACTGAACTCATTGATAAGATGTTTGATAAAATCAATGAGGGAGAATTTGAGGACAGAGGTAAAAAAGATGGAATATTCGTAACCCGCAGAAAAAATAGGGATATTACCTTCGATATCCTGATTATTCACCCAAACCTGAGTGAAACCAACAAGACATTGCTTATCAAGAGTGCTGCATCTAGATCACAGGTTATCAAAAATCCAGCATTATCGAAAAAACAATTACAACTCTATTTTGATACATGGGTTGTTCCAAAAGGTAGACCATACGCATTTGTATTTTTTGAAGAATTGGTTATGGGTGCTAAGAATATAGTAGATGGTGCTATTCTTTCACACTGGTATGAATCATTGAAGCAGTTTGCCGATTGGAAGTACAGTGATAATCAGTGGTATTCAATCGTCAACGCATTTTTGAAGCATCCACAATGTCCAGTCGAAGTATTGAAAGATATAGCTTCTGCACCAATTCAAACAGCAACCAAAAGCAATCCTCTCGGTGCAGGATTTTCAGAGAAATATAGGATTGGTGCTGTTGAGCATCAAAACTCAACACCAGAGGTTAGACTGTTAGCCTACGAACTCACAAAAGACATAAAGTATCTCCCACAGGAAGCCAAAGATATCTTCCTGTTTTGATATTTTTAAAGTGCTGATTCGCCTGTCTCGCCTGTGCGAATACGGACAACTTGTTCTAAGTTATAAACAAAAATCTTACCATCACCGATTTTACCGGTTTTGGCACTATTTTCAATTGCTTCAATAACCTGATCAACAACAGTGTCTGATACTGCGACTTCGATCTTGACCTTTGGTAAAAAATCAATAGTATATTCCGCACCGCGATAAAGTTCGGTATGGCCTTTTTGACGACCAAATCCTTTGACTTCTGTTACTGTGATACCTTGTACGCCAACTGCTGATAATGCTTCACGCACTTCATCTAATTTGAACGGTTTAATAATGGCTGAAACGAGTTTCATGGCTTTCTCCCGAATGAACGACTCTCGACACAAAGAGTACAAAATTATTTATTTCTGAAAAGAAATATAAACCGTTTGGCAGAAAACACCAATAAATAGAAATATTAAATCTATTTTGAGGTATAGGATGAAAGATATTACAGAATGGGAAGTTTTGACACCTGATGGTTGGAAAGATTTTTCGGGTGTTGTTCAGTTTGAGAAACAGGTACTAACCATCACACTGGCTAATGGCACAATTTTGACAGGTAGTGAATCTCATCGTGTAGTTACCAATGAGGGGATGACGCAGATGAATGAACTGGTCGTGGGTGATCGTGTTTGGACTGACAAATGTTGGGTCGAAATCACTGAAATCTCAGAACTCAAAGAATCACAACCGGTCTATGATTTGGTTGGTATAAAATCACACGATCACGAATATTACACCAATGGCATAGTTTCTCATAACTGTGACGAAATGGCGTTTATCCCAAACAGAGTCCAGAACGAATTTATGGCTGGTACAGCACCAGCCCTTTCTGCTACACGCGGTAAGATGATTGTAACATCAACTCCAAACGGTTCCAGAGACTTGTTTGCTAAGTTGTGGTTTGGTAGTGGTATGGAATGGGATAAGAAGGAATATACCTATGTCCGTAAAAATGCTGCTAAAAACCTATTCACACCGCTGTTTATTCCATACTGGATCGATCCTACCAAGAACAATGATGAATGGATCAACCGTGAAAAGAAAACCCTCGACGATCCAATCAAATGGCGTGTGGAATTTGAATGTTTGGCTGATGATACTCAGGTTGAAGTGTATGATGAAGTTGACAAGATTTTCAGAACTATCCGACTTGATGAAATGTATAAAATTTTAGCCAGGGACGAAATCAATAACAAAGTTATCATCACCGGCGATGATAATGAAATAATTCTACCAGAATCAATAGCGAAATACATCTAATGAGAGATTATTTAAAATATGGTATTGTAGCATTTTTAATGTTTATCCCAATGGTGCTTATAAGTCACCTCGGGGATATCAACGATGCCTACCTAAATATCATTCTTCATCAGATTTTCAATACTGGTGTGATTGTTGCATCCGTTGTTTCACTGACAGTTTTTGTTGGTGGAACATCTGCATGGTTGATGGCTTTATATGACTTCCCATTAAAACGACAGATTGAAGTCCTACTTATTTTGGGTATGGTGTTTCCTAGTTATGTGCTCGCATTCTTCTATTCACAAGTATTCTGGTTCGGAGGAAACATAGCCACAATACTGACTTTATCAGTTGCTTCCCTCCCATATGTGTTTATGATCGTAACTATGTCATTACGAACACAATCTCAACAACTTGTCTATTCCGCTTTGATGCTAGGGAAGAATGAAAAGTGGGTTAAGGCAAAAGTGTTGTTTCCTCTAATCAAACCGGCACTAATTTTATCAACATTATTGGTTGTCGGCGATACAGTATCAGAATTTGGAGCAACATACTTTTTTGGTGTTAGTACTGTGATGACAGGGATTTATGAAATTTGGTTTGGGTTACATGAATCAATTCAGGGTATAAGATTGTCGGCATTCGTATTTCTTACATTGGGGACAACTTACTATTTTGTAAATATATGGAAAAAGTCATTTATTGGTGTCCAACCACGTCTGCAAAATGAGGATTCTCAACAAAATATTCAGCCAGAGAAGTTAGGTAACAAGGGCTGGTTGCTAACTTTAGGATTCATCCCTCTGATTACATTTACTTTTTTCACCCCGATGGTAGTGTTGGGTGACTGGGTCGTCACCTCGATTGGACAAACTGAATGGCTGAGAATTTTTCAAGCAACTTTCAACTCTACTATTCTGGCAACTGTTATCTCTCTGATAGTGTTGATAACATCATCTGTAACTCTCTATCTGTTTAAGAGCAAGATGATTTTTATCACTACAATCACTAATACACTCTACTCGACACCTGGCATTGTCCTGTCAATTGCGGCGATTTATATATCTGGAATTTTTGGTATATGGACGATTCCATTCCTTTTCATATACATATTGATTTTGAAATATTTGGCAATGGGTATTGATGGTATTGGTGTTGGTATCCAAAAAATCAATAGGCATTATTACCATACATCAAAGTCGTTAGGTAAAACATCATCATGGTACATCTGGTATGTTCAGATTCCGCTAAGTATTCAAAGTTATATGGTTGCAGGTATTCTGATCTGGATTGATGTTATTAGAGAGTTGGTGATAAGTTTAACTCTTAGGCCGCAGTGGTTAGACCTTTTGAGTGTTGAAATATTTCGTTACATGGATTTAGAGAAGCTAAGTATGAGTGGACCTTGGATACTTGCCATGGTTTTGATGACGATAATCCCTATTTATTGGATAAACATAGTAATAAAACAACATAACAGATGACATTTGTGATATAATGATTAAAATCCGTGTGGGTTGAATCACTTTCTTAAATTATTGAGGACATGAACAAATGACAGCACTGAAACCGATCACCGAATATCCAGAAATTGATGTTGAGATTTACTGTGCAAGAAACGAATGCACAGTGTATGTTGATCTCGCTCGTGTTGGTGATGTAGTAGTTGATGGTCTGAAACGAACAGAACAGCGTGGTTACACACACGAATATGAAAAAAAGTTTGATCTCGACTTCTTCCGTATGCGCTTGCGTGATAGTGAATTCAAGACCCTTTCTGAACAGAAGGTTTTGAAAATTCATACTCGGTCTTATTTTTATGAACACGATCAGGCTTTTGTTTCTCGAAAGCAAGGTGAAGCACCTGAATTCCCAGCATTCCTTTTCAAAGTCGAACTCAATAAAAACGACAACTCTTTCAAGAGTAAGAAATTTCGAGCAGTCATGGTTTCTCCGGCGGTGTATGATGCTGATGAATGTTATACACAAATTAAAAAACCAGAAGGAACTATCAAAGTTACGAAGAACCGGTTCATCCAAACAGCTACTCAAATTCAACCAGTAACCCATTCACATATTGGTGTTACTCCTGAACAAGTTGTTTCGATCGCAGTTGGTTTGAACAATGCCCTTTTTACTGGTAAGCTGACATTTGATGGTTCTTCCCTAACCTTTGATTTTTCGGGGAATTCATTGGGAAACTAATTGGGGGCAATCCGAAAGCCCCCGAATCTTTAGACCAAGTTAAAGAAAGATACTTTTCAAATTTTCATCTGAAACCATTTCAGCGTGATCTCGATAACCTCTACAAAGCGGAAATCCTGAAAAACCACAATGGTACAATTGGGGAATACATTGAATATCGTCTGCTGAATAATTTGCCAAATGGGATTCGTGGGGCCGATCATCCAGAGTTTGAATTGAAATCGACTCGTTTTGGTGCTCAAATAACCCTTTCCGATCTTTCCGATGATTATCTGAAAGAATCTTTTATGGAAACGCACGCTTATCAGAAATGTAAGTCGATGGTATATATTCCTTGGGAAGTGGTTGATGATGAAAAGACATTCGTTGGCTTTTACCATATCAATGAGACTTCGTGGGCAAAGGTTATGCCTGTTCTGGAAGATAATTGGAAAACCATTTGTGAGTACATTGAAGAACATGGGCTGGATGCATTGAAGAAACGTGCCAGTGCCAATTTTGCCGGAACACAATTTCTCCAACTGTTTAGATGTAAGGATCGAATTAGTACCAAAACTGGTCGTTTGAGAAAACCTGCCCTACGATTAAAAATCAATTGGGGTATGATGAAGCAATTGATGGAGGGATCGGAATAAATACTCCGATATAGGTCATGGAAATCAAATGCTCGAAATCAAAAATATTAGCTTGGAAATCAATGAACAGTTAATTCTGGACGATGTTTCGTTCAGAGTCGGAGCCGGCGAAATTCTTTCAATAATCGGACCAAGTGGTTGTGGTAAGTCCTCGATTTTGAAAACCATCGCAGGCATTTATAGGGATGTTGAAGGTGTTATCACTCTTGCAGACAAGAATATAACCACAAAGCCTATAAATGAAAGGGATATTTCTCTCGTTTTTCAGAACTATTCATTATTCCCACATATGACAGTTTTTGAGAATATGTTGGTTGGTTCCTCAGAGATTGAAAAGAACCTTCACATCTTGACTGAAATGGGTATAGAAAAACTAGAAAAAAAATACCCATTTCAATTGAGTGGTGGAGAACAACAGAGAGTTGCTGTTGCAAGAGCATTAGCACACAGTCCTAAGATCCTCTTATTGGATGAGCCGTTCTCTAATGTGGATGCAATCACAACCAAAACACTCAGAGAGAAGGTTTTAAGATTGATCAGAGATTATGGCATCACAACTGTTATGGTTACGCATGATCTTAATGATGTATTTGTAATGAGTAATAGGTGTGTTGTTATGGAACAAGGTAAAGTTGTGCAGTTTGACACACTAAAAAACATTTATAATAATCCAAACACTGAGTTTGTTGAACATTTATTTGCGGACCCAGTGGACTACAGAGCAAAAAAACTTCAATAATTGTAAACTAATAGCTGACAGTTGTTAGGTAAAAACTAACAGTCGTGACCTCAGGGAGTATAGGTATGAAGAAAATTTTGATGATGTTGGTTTTGATTAGCTCTACAACATTTGCACAACAAAGGGAATTAAATGTCTTAACTGACAGAACGGATTTCCATCTAAGAACGGTCGCATTGGATTTTGAGAAAGAAACAGGTATCAAAGTTAATCTCACATTGATTAACAAAGGGATTATTGAGAAAGCTCAAAGTGGCAGTTTCGACATTATGATTAGTAAGGATAGTAGTGAGATTATTGCTGCTAAGAGTGTTAGGATGTTGCAACCAATCTCTCAAGATGTTTTGGGTGGTATCCCTGTCGATTTCAAAGATTCTGATAGTAAGTGGTTTTTAATGAGTCATAGGATAAGAGCATTCCATGTTAGCAAGACAACAAAGGACATTCCTGCTACCTATGAAGATTTAGCCAAACCACAGTACAAAGGTAGAATCTGTATTCGTCCTTTGACAGACAATTACAATTTGGAATTGTTTGGAACACTGTTGTCGGATATGGGTGAGGCTAAATTCACTACATGGTTTAAGGGATTCAAAGATAATTTGGCTCGAAACCCAATCGGTAACGACAGGGCACAGGTAGAGGGCGTTTATAGGGGAGTTTGTGATGTTGCTATTGCAAACACCTATTACCGTGGCATTATGCTAGAAGATCCAGAGCAGAAGAAATGGGCAGAAGCAACCACCTTGTATATCCCTAATCAAACAAAGGATTCTGTAGGTGCGATTGTTCTTTACGCTGGCGTTGGTGTATTATCTGTAAATCAAAACAATGAAAAATTCCTGTCATATTTGGTTCGTGATGATATTCAAAAAGAGATTTCAAAGCATAACTATGAATATCCAATCTTTCCAAAGAATACCTCACAAGCTTCACAACAATATGGAGCAGAACAAGGATTGAATTATTTGAGTATTAAGATTCATCCAAATATTCAAAATGATTTGTTTGAATTCAGAAAAAAAGCCTATTTGATAATTAAGGTGAATTAATAAAAAAGGGGAATGGAAATTCCCCTTTTTCTTTGGTATATAAATAAATGAAAACATTGAGATTTTTATGGAATCGACACTTTCACATTTCACCAACAACTACAAGGATTTTTTCTCATACACACAATCTACAACACAGGATTATGTATTGGGAGATATAAAGCCAGCTTATTCGCTGTTTGTAGATAGTTTGGGTGACGGGGTTATCTCACTCGATACCTATACATCCGGAGCCTCTTTTAAGAAACATTATGAAAATGCAAAAATGGCACTAAATCAATATGTTCTTGATATAATGAATGAGTCACCATTGATATTCATAACAAAGGCTCAACTTGCTGTTTTTATTGCGAAACACAAAACCGTATCATATGTTATTAAGGGTGAGTTTGTATTGCGTGTGATCAATGATTTCATTGCCGGTAGGATAAAGCTTGGAAATAAGACACACGAAGACCTAATGGATTTTGCATCATACAACAAACCCTATTGGAAAGACAGTTTAATAGAAATGGATGAAATAACACTATTACTTTCCAAGGAAAAACCGTTATCTGATTATTTGTTCCTTCTCGATAGATATGAAACCTATGACCCCGATTTCATAAATAATATGAGAACGGCATCTGATATATTTTTGTTTTGAGGATGAATATGCAGTGGTTTAGTAAAGAAGAATTCGCTATTGTTAAGAGACACATTGATGCAGGTGATCCAGCCGGCATCAAAGCGTGGTATTGGGAAAACTATAAGGGTGCGGCAACCACATTAACATTGGCATTCGTTTACGCTGTAATGAATGGTAAAAATCAGGCTTGTATCAGTCGCCTAAAAGCCCTTTTAAATCCACAAGGAAAACGTGGTCCTGCCGCCTGGTCTGATGTTGTTACGGAAATCATGAACCATGATAGTGTTAAGGCTATCAAAACAATGGAAATCTTGGTCGACAATGATATCGACTTTGAGATAAAGAATGGGGATACGATCAGAGAAATTATGACCAATCCCAAGTTCAAAAAGGTTTCTGAATACATTGAAAATCATCCGGTTCGTATTTCCAACAGATTGACGAAAGTTGAAGCTGAAAAAGCACTTTCAACAATGTTGGCATCCAGCAGTTATGAGATTGTGAAAAAGGCACTGGAACCATTCGCATACGCGGCGAGTGACGAGAATATTAAAACAAACTATGCAACCTACAGTAACAATAAGGCAACTCAGAAAAAGTCGGTAACAACTACCGATCTATTGAGAAAAACTGCTCTGATTAAGAATGATGCGCACAGAGTCAAATATATCAAAGAAGAAGTGTTTGGTTCTACCACAGCATACGTTGAGGATTTGTTTGGTGAAATTTACAAAATAGTCAAATCAACGACAATGAGTGGAAAAGATGTTGTTAAAGTTTTGGATGGTTTGTCTCCATCAAACAAAGGAACTTACTCAGCTACCAAACTGTTACACGAACTCCACCAAAGAGACGAAAAAGAGGAAGTTAAGGAAATCGCTAAAAATTGGCCTGGCAGAATTTGGGATGGTGTGTTGGATGATATTCGATACTACAGCAATGGACAGAAACTACCGAACCCAGAACTTAACACTGGATGGTTGATCGACTATTATGATTTAATTGGGTTGGAACCGCTTGTGAAACTATTATCCAAAATTGATAAGGATACTGACGATTTTGCGAGATCAATACTACAAAAATTTCCAGATGACGCTATTAAATCGATGGTTGCTATTTGTGAAGAAAAGATCCCAACAGAACTGCGCGATATTTTTATATTTTGAGAGTAAATGATGACTACCGGTTGGTTTGATAAATTTTCGAATAATACTTCTAACAATAGTGAAATTGGGAGAAGTATTGATAGCAATGGTATTGTTTCTTATTCTATAACCACATCCAGCACGGATAAGCGTGGTGAGTATGAAATGGTTACGAGATCAACAAAGGCAGTAGCCACATTAGAAATGTTTATAATGTTGTTGAGGTCATCAAAGAAAACATTGACACCAGAACTTAAACAGGTAATTGATGATATACCACCTACAAACATCAACACACCATATGGTTTTTCAGCCTATACTATGAAAACACCAATCGGGCATGCTATTGATGATATTAATGTTGCTGCACTGGAATATCTGATTCAGAAAGGTGCAGATGTAAATGTTCCAGGGACTAATCAGAAACATGTACTACAGGAATTGCTATTATCAAATGCTACTGATAAGAGAGTTCAAATTTTGGAAATTGTGCTTAATCATCTACATCCTAATACAGTTAAGATTACGAAGGGCTTTGATGGTAAATTCTATACAATCAAATATTTGATACCTTTGATAAATTCTATGCAGTTGACGGAGGAAGAGATCAAAATGATTTACGAAGAATCAACACCCAAACAAAGAAAGAGTCTGATTGCTAACTGCAACCGAGTTGTAAAATACGCACATGATGATGAACTCCCACAGGAAGTCCGAGACGTGTTCTTATTTTAGAAGATAAAAATATCTCTAACCTCTGGTATCAATTCCAGAAATTTTTCATGTGCAGGCCAGTCTGTGCTGTTTAAAAAGTGGTTGAAAATTTCTGGATCGACAGCCATAAGAGCCTGAATGTATGGCTTGAAATCGCTAAATTCTTTCTTTGAAATTCTTCCCATAGAGTAGTCGACCAAATTAATCCATGCATCGATATCCATCTTACACAACTTCAATAGATCTGGCGAGATCAGACTTAGATTAGCCATAAAATCATGTAGGGTGTATTGTGACAGAAATCTACTTTCGGTAAAGTTGACGAGTGGAAGAATCTTCTTATAACCTTCTTCTGAAAGAGAAGTTTTCATCAGCAGAGCTGGATAGTCATCATCTTTATAATCTAGTGATAGTTTGAGAACCCCATTTGATAGGAAAAAATCAATAGTTTTCATTTCTCCGATTGCTGGATTTTTCATCATTTCATCAAACAGGGATGAAAGAGTATTGCCATTTAGGTTGTAGTGTTTAGGTCCATAGGCACTAACCAACCACGACATTGCTTTTAAATTTCCCTTTTTGGCGAAATTCACAAAATACTCATAGTTATCAAACTCGGCTTTTTTGTTTTTGAAATAGACCTTTTCCATAGCCTTATCAGCATTTGGATCATCAAATTTCACAGTCGCCAAATCAGCATCAAACATGAATGCTTTGAGTTTGTCGGAGAGGTGTTCATATTTGAATTTAGCTAACATACTTGCCGTTACTGAGTATCTACCCTTTGGAGTATCACCAGCAACCAAACCAGCATTCTTCATAGAGGCAACAAACATCTTAGTAACTTTGTTGAATTCTGTTACAAGGGCATTTGTGTTGTAATTGTTACCTTGGTTGAAAAAATCAACCGCAGATTGTTTTAACCCATACCCACTGTGTCTAAAGTTATCTTCCATCCATTTGACAATGTTTAATCTGCCGGACAGTGGTAAATCCATTTGTATTTTTGCCATATTAGTGCCTGTTTTGGTTTGATTTTCACTTATTTATTCCAAAGAACTATTTGATTTTGTAAAATAATGGTGTATAATTACATTCATAGGAGTAGCAATGACGGATGCCTACACAGCATTTCTCATAAGGCTAAAAGAAGTTTATCCGGAAACTTATTTGAAAATAATAGAATTTCCAGACCCAGTTGTTATTGGGTGGATAAATGAGATAGCTAATGTTCGAGAAATGATAACCATGCAGAGTCCGGAGAAGGTCAAAGGTTACTTCGATATGAAAGTCGCAGTGAGTGGCGTAATTCTCAAGGATAGGTAAAAATATGGAATTGGTTTCAATAGGTTATATTCAAAATACGGCGATACTCAAATATGGTAAGTTTCCATCTGTTCGTGAAAAGATCAATGAATACTTTTCTCAATTTCTGGATAATTACCAGGATCTTCAATATGTTTGGTATGAAGATAGAGTGTATGTTGGTGGCGAGCACATCCCAACAATAGTGGATGACCTTGAAAGAACATTGAACAAACCTATCGATGTTGTTAGACCAAAATCCTTTCCAGAAGAATATACATTCAGATTTTATAATGCCGCAAAGATAAAACAGAAACTCGAAAAAAGAGCACTCAAAAAGAAGAAAGAAAAAGACGAAAAGAGAAACAAAATAATTGGTGAGTTTGATGCTGTTATCACCAACCTCAAAGCTAGTGCCGATGGATTCAAAACCGTAGGTTGTTTTGATCTGGAGTTTTGGGAGCAGGACATGAACAGAATCCTTGAGTTTGGTTGGAAGATTGAGGATTTTTCTGGCACATCAAAAACAACCCACCTTATTGTTAGAGATAATATTGAATGTAAAAATGGTTTCTATTCAAAGAATAACAGGTTTTCACGCAATGACTCGGAGATAGTTTCTCTAGCAGTCGCAATGGAAAGATTTCAAACCGAGTTTTTGGGTAAGTTCGATGTGTTGGTTGGGCATGCACTTTGTAATGATTTCAAAGTGTTGAAACTTAATGATTTACATTGTGAACAACCATATTACGATACTGCTGACATCGCCGCCGCCTTGATGAATAAGGACAACAAAATGTCCTTGGAAAAACTTTTGAAACACTATAATGTATCATATGTTGATTTACACAATGCGGCAAATGATGTGGAGTCGACAATGGCGGTGTTTTTAAGAATGGGGAAGATGCAATGAGTGAAGCAAAAGAGTATGCTGAGCACACCATAAACTACTTTAGAAAGAATTATGTAACTGACGGGTTGGAAATCAACTATCAGCTATTTGGTGATGATAAGCTTAAATTCAAAATCCCAAAGGATGAATACAATACTCTCACGCAAAAACTCAAGAATGATGATATTGATTTTGAGGTAATTCCTTCCGACAGAAAAATGGAGCTTGATTTTCCACAGCATAATGGTAAGAAGCTGTTGAAAACCAAGTTCTTCAAGATGGAAATCTATTTTGTTGAAAAAGCCGCACTCAAAACAGTCGAAAATATCAAAAATGCACAGGAATTGAATATCAAAACATGGTCCGATTTCTTTGATACCATTGACCCAGAATATCGCAACCTTCTTATTAAAATCGTGAATGGCATTCCCATTGCCACACATAAAAATGAGTACAATCAAATAATCTCCAAGAAATTTTATTGGATTGATCCCAAAGACGGTTTGTTTGAGAAAAAAGAAAAACTTGTCAATGATGAATGGAATGTAACCTATCAGTACATCACCAACAATTTGTATCAGGTGTTCAGAATGTTCTTCAAATACTTTGAGGAACCACCACTCACTGAACTTGCAAATTTTGATACTTTCAAAACCATAGTATCAAATACAAAGTATAAGCCATATTTGTAAAATTTCCACTTTCAACCACAGTCGTTTGTGGTTGAAAAAGATGTTTTGAAATAAATAACTGAAATATTACATATTTCGGTTTGGGAAGATACAAATGGCATACACAAAGGCAGAATTCACATACTATAAGAAAAATCCGGAACACATCACCGCCGAACTAGCTCCGGATTTGTTGGATGCTCTGATCGATTACGATGCCGCAAACATCCAATATATAAATCCTCAAACATTCGAGCAAATAAAGAGAGCTTATGCGGTGAGTAGCTCATCCTTTAAATTTTTCGATTTTTCAAAAGTTACTATTCAATTTATTGAAAAAGCTGTGTCGGAAAATCCTTCACTTATTCAACACGTTTATTATCCGAGCATAGATGTTATGAAAATAGCGCTGTCCAAGGATTTAAATGTTTTGGCATACATCGAAAAATATCTCGACAATAATATGTATAAATGGCTGTTATCACAAAACGGGATGGTGCTTGAATTTATACCAGCTGGCAAACAGACAGAAGAATTGGTGATGATTGCCATACAGGAAAATATTGAGGCTTATAAGTATGCTAATGTGAAAACAAAATCAACTGATATGTATATTATTCAGGAGGATCCATCAAAAGTGAGTTGGATTTCTTTCTATTGGCCCGAATTGATGGAACAAATTATCAGATACAATCCTAGCTACCTAACAAAATTTTTCAGTATGCCCGATGTAGTAGTTCCAAAATATATTATTAAACTGGCACTTGACGGATCACCGGAATTATATAGAGCTATTAAAGATCCAGATATAGATTTGATGAAATATGCTATAAAATTGGACATTGATCTATTTAGATATATGCCATATAATCAAGAAGTTTTGGATTATGCCCTAGAAACTAATGGATTGGTTCTCAAATATATTAAGAAGAAAGATTTAAGAACCATCAAGTTGGCAATCCAACAAAATGTTAGTGCGTTGGATTACATACAGTATCCACGACAATTTCTTATAGATTATGCATTCAAGCAAAACGGCTATGCATTGAAATACATAAAGGACCCAGCATATACTCAGTGTTTGGATGCCGTAAAGAGAAATTCCAAGGCCATTGAATTTGTACCAACCCACCATTTAACCAAGGAAATTCAATTGTATGCGTTAATGGGTGGAACATCCATCGTACCAATGATAGGACAGCCTGCAGATGACGAAGTTGCTAACCAGATACTAACAATCGACCCAGGTTATATCTTCAAGATCACCAACCCAACAGACGCAATGTATATAACTGCATTTTCAATTGAGGGTAGATTGATGCTGTATTATGATGACTGGAATACTAGATTTAATATTGATGTTATTTCGGCAGCATTGAGTTCTGACGGCACTATCTTTGAACATGTTGTTAATAAATCAAAAGCATATGCACTTGCAGCAATTAGTGATTTTCCAGCAGCACTACAATGGACAGGCGGTATTCAGGATTTGGAATTGTGTTATGCAGCTATTTCCAAAGATCCAAGAACAATCAAATTTGTTAATAAGAATTTGTTGAATGAAACGATGTTGGATATGGTTATGGCTACTGGTGATGAATTCTTCGATCATACAGAAGGTGAAATGACATGGGAAGAATGGTTGAAGATAAATGGTGTTACCTGATATAAATAGAATAAAATATGAGGGGAATTTGATGAAATTAGGCAGACTATACGAGAGTTTCACGACTCCTGATACAGATTTTTTGAGAATGTATCAGACAGAGGATTTGATGGAATGTAAAACTCTATCAGAAACAAAAAACACCATTCAAAAAGTTTTTGAAGCCGCTGATAAGTACGCTGAAAATAACAAACTGAAATATAAATACTTTCAATTGGCAAATACGCCTCTTTGGGAAGAAGTTGAAGTTGAACCACAACACTTCATTCTGAAAGGTTTTGATGCCTATATCAGAATTAACCTATCCGAATCATTGGAAAACATCAAGCCTTATGTGATGGTTCAAAACAATAATGTTGATTATCTGAAAGATGGTCAAACTATTGAAATCAATGAAAGCTTCATCAAATCATTGAATCCATTGCAGAGAGAAATTTTTCTCGAAGCCTTGAAAAAGGTCGAAGATGAAGCGGTTGATAAGTTACAAAGAGTTTGGAAATTGGAACAACAAAGAATTGATAAGTGGGTGAAAACCTGCAAAATAAATTTAAAAGGGGAATAATATGAAATTGAAAGATTTAATCGTATTAGCTGAGTCGGCAGAGCCAACAGATTTAGTAACTATTAAGGCACAGGTGGATACACATTTGACAGCTTTAGATAAGTATAAGGATGAATTGGGTGATGATATGGTTTCTTCACTCGGAATCAAGGGCGGATTTGATATGTCTGGAGCATTACAATTTAGGGGAGCAGGCCTTAAAAAAGTGTTAGAGAAAGGCAAATCCATCAAACTTAGTAAAACAAATCTTGCTTGGAATAAGGCGCAAATCAAGGCATTGGCACTGACCATCGACGCACATATGGATGCCCTCTCAGAATTAGAACAACAAGAGATGGATGCTGAAAAAGCTGCTAAGAAGTAATAACCAGATACCACTCATAGAATACAAGGATTAAATCATGTCTAAACTAAAACAAATATTCGCGGATATTAATGGGGAAAAAGACCTCGTTAAACAAAAATACTTCGCACAGAAGATAGTTGAAAGCTTCTTATTGAAAGAAGGTAAGGCTACAGTTTTTAAGGTGTATAGTATTGATTACATTGAACAACAGATCTTTTTTGAAGCAATCCATAAGAAATCTCTTGGTGAATCTTTGAGATTTGTTGAAGGTATTGAAAAACAGTTAGATGAAGGTTTTTTCAGTGCCATCAAAGATTTAGGTAAAAAGGCCTGGGATGGTGTTAAGAAGGTTGCCTCTAAAGTTAAAGACGCTGTTAAGAATTGGTGGAGTGGTCCTGTAGTTGGAGCCGTTAAAACATGGAACGGTGCTGTTAAAACAGCAGCCAAAACACACTTAGGTATGTTGGTTGATAGTCAACAATATTCGGAAACGTCGTATTTATTTGAAATGTTGCCACATGAGGCAGCAGAGGCAGAAGAACAGGCCACATCAGAAGAAAATAATAGGACACCTGCACAGACAGATCCAAATGCAAAACCAGAGGAAGCAGAATCATCATCTGCAGTTGCTATAAAAATTCTTAGTCTATTCACCCCAACTAAAAAAATGGACGCAAAGAAATCTGGATTCGCTAGCTCAATTGATAAAGTCAGATTTTTCCGTATAGATGGCGGGTCGTTGTATTTTGGACCAGAGGCAGGCAATACACCATATAAGGTTATGACAGCCACAACAACTTATTTGGAAGTATATATGCCACCAGAATTTAAAGGTGATAAGTATGCTGTCGGTTCCTTACAAGAATTAATTGTTAGTTTGAAAACAACCGAAAATAAACTTTTGGCTGAATTTGGTAAAAATATTCTTGGTGCTGAGATGTCTCCAGCAAAAATAACAGTTTTTGATTCGTCAGAAAAACCATTTTTAATAATTCCAGAAAAGGCGGTAAAGATTACCGGTAATGGAATGAAAACTATTGGTGTTGGTGACACTGCTCCGACAACAGATGGTACATCAGATTCTACCGGAACTGAAACAACACCAGCAGGTACAACAGATGGCAAGCCAGCTGATGCAGCTGCCGCACCAATTGATAACAAAGCAGCAGGTGTAGACGAACCAACACCAGAAGAAAAATCAGAATATAACAAAATAATTGATGCTGCTGTCGCAGAAGCCAAAGCAAAGGGTCTTCCAGCAACATTCTATTCCGGTATGAATACAACACCGGAGGCGGTTTGGAGTGCATTTGATAAATTTGCAGGTAATGGCGCAAATGATTACAACCCGGTTATGATTTTGGTTAATTCGACAGAACATGCTCCAGCAGAAATGCCTGAATTAGAATATTTGAGCTATTTGGCAGCTATGCCAACATTTGTGAATTCATTGATTAAACAACCTGTCCCTTCACAATACGCACATCAGGAAGGTCAATATAAATCATTCTTAACAGCAGTTCAAGGAGCAACGGTTTCATTGGCGAAAGTCGTTAATGGTAATATGACTGCTAAATCAGGAGCAGGCGCAGCTCCAACAGGAACAACACCAGCGGGCGCAGCTCCAACAGGAACAACACCAGCAGGCGCAGCTCCAACAGGAACAACACCAGCAGGCGCAGCTCCAACCGTCAAAGCAATTGCTGACATGACAGAAGATGAATTTAACAATAAAGAATTATAATAAAGGGATAAAATCATGAGAATTCAGGGAATTTTAAACGAACAGAAAGTTTATAACCAAAAACACCAAAAAACCATTGATTCTATAAATGTTAAATTTTGGGAATCTATGTCAGCAATGCATGGAAAACCATTGAGTGAATCAGTTGTTAAAAATAATATGCAGGCGATCGAAGATATGTTGTTTCAGACAGCATTGTTGCTGCCAGATAATCAACATAAGAGATTTTTTGAACAATTAAAGAATCCATCAAATGAAATATTGATGGAAGCCGGAGCATTAGATGATGCTGGTATAGGCACATCAGGCAACGCGTTTATTGATGCCGCTGCAACTATAGGTCAGAAAAAAGCAGATTTAGTCAAAGGTGCAGTTAATTCTAAAGTTGGTCAGGGCATCATTGGTGCCGTAAAGAAAGGTGTTGGTGCTGTAGGTACAGCAGCTAGTGCAGTAGGCTCGGTCGCATCAACAGTTGGTTCTGCTGCTGTTGGCACAGTAAAGGCTGTTGGTAGTGCCGCTAAGGCAGTTGCTACAGCGGTGGCTCCTGGATTGGTTAAGGCAGCTGGTGAAATGGTTGATAAAGTTGCTGCCAAAATAAAGGCATTTAAAGATGTAGCTGTAAAGGCATTTCAAAAATTTATAGCGAGATTTACTAAAGCCGATGAGGGTAACGTATGTAATGTGCATTTTCCATCACCTGCTCCTGCCCCACTACCAATACCTCCGGAATTACAGGCAAAAAATGAAAGTTATGATTATGACTTGAAAACATTCGAACAGATTTTGAAAGAGGCTGAAATTCTCAATGAAGCAACTTATTTAACTCCAGACCAAATTAAATCTGAAATTGAATTGGCAAGTCCTGACGCTCCAACAAAAATTTCAGGTGCAGGTGACCTCAGTCAACAGGTTGCCATGGCAGTAGCTATGATGAAATATGATGGTGTTAAGGTTGTTGGTGGAGATATACCAGGATTTATTTCTTATTTGGGTGGTCCAACTCCACCATCGGCAAAAGAATGGTTTGTCACAAATAAAATGGAAGAAAAAATCAAAGCAGCTTATGCTGGTTTAGGTGGAACAACTGCAACAACCACTGGCCCAGCAACAACAACACCAGAAACTGCCGCTAAATTTTGTCCTGTAGAGCCAGGGTTGGTAGAAAGTTTCTTTGGACCAAGCACTGCATTTGGTCAGGCATGCAAACAGTTGAAAATTGATGGGATTGTTTATGGTGCTGTTGACGCTATTAAGAGAAATAAAGTTTCGTTTGCTATTTCCATGGTGTCGTTGTTTATGACATTTATGATGGGTGGTGGTCCTCTCAGAATTGCTGGAGTTGTTTTGGCATCTATCGTTCCTCTATTCTGTGATGCGAGAGCAAAGAAATTGGAAGAATCCGGTGCTCCAGCAGACCAGGTTAACTATTGGAAGCGATTGGCAATGGCTGCTAAAGGTATTGCAACATTGATTCAAATCTTCAACATTGGTAATTTGCTAGCAAATTGGGTAACAGATAAGATGGTTGATGCCGGTGCTGCTGGTGCTCAGGCTGCTGCCTCTGCCGCAACCAAGACAGCAAATGCCACAAATCAGGTCGCACAAGACGTTACTGGAGCCGCTGCCAAAGGTACTGTTAAAGGTGCTGCTGCTGTTCAACAGGATGTTACCAACGCTGCAGCTAAAGGTGCTGGTAAAGTTGCTAAGACAGCACAACAACTTCAACAAGATGCAGCAGCTGCTGGTGCTAAAGGTGCTGGTAAAGTTGCTAAGACAGCACAACAGATTCAACAAGATGCAGCAGCTGCAGGAGCAAAAGGGGTAGATAGAGCAAAAGAATTGGCAAATCTAGATAATGATATAACAGATAAATCATTAAAAGCTATCGATAAGATAAGAGCCGGCTTAGGTCTAACCACCGCATCCCCAGAGGACATGGCTTTATTGGGACAAAAAGCGGTTATTTCTACGAGAAATATGGTTGGTGCCAATGATCTTATAACAGCACAGTTGGACGCATCAAAAAGAGTTGCTGCAATAGCAAATGCCCAGTTACAATCACTACAAAAAGGGTCTGATCTATGGAAAGAAGTAGTGATAAAGGGTGGTAATCCGGTAGCAATGCAAGAAGCACTTAAAGGTCAAATAGCAATGGCAGAATCGGCCCATGCAGCTGCTATGCAGGCACAAAGCGTATGGTTGGCAACCAATTCGGCTATGGATCTTAATAATGAAATGGCTACTTCTCTGGCGAAAGGCGGAACAAAATTATTGATGGATGCTAAGGTTAGTGGATTTGTTCCTGATGACGTTACTTTATATCTAGCTAAAGCTGAGGAAATGAGAAAGCAAATGGCGGGGCTGTTGTTGGATCCACAGAAAAACTTTGATGCTATTCAACAACTAACTAATAAGATGCAGGGCGCAGCAAATGCAATGGATGGAAGCTTGAAGTATGGTTGGCTGACAGCATCCAAAAACTTTATGAATGATCTTGGAAGCACGACTGATCTTTGGGGCGGAACAGCAGCCGCAGACAGATTAAAAGGACTACTTTCTGTTTTACAACCTGGAGATCAAGATAAAGGGTTTTTGTTAGAAATGATACAGGACGCCGCCAAGAAAAATCCAGCTGCCGTCGAAGGAGTAATGAGGAATTTTTTCTCTGGTGCCGCTACACCAGAACAAACAATGGAGGCTATAACGGCTGTTATGAGGGCAAAGTAATTTTATCGAGAATTTTAAAACTCATAGAAAAAGGGAGGCAACTCCCTTTTTTGTTCCCTAAAAATTGTAAAATAGATTCTAACGAGAACATAAATTTTACCAAACTCTTTGATTTAATGGAGAAAATCATTAATAATAGATTTTGTAAAATAGGTTCATAACTTAGAAAAGGAAAATAATATGGCGACTAAAAACAATCTATTTGATAAAATGAGAAAAAACATCCTCAAGAAGAATGAGGACGCGATCCTTGATTTGACGGAACCTTCCATTTGGGCGACATCTGGTAACTATGTATTGAATCATATTCTCAGTGGTAAGTTCGGTAGAGGCTATCCAGCTGGTCGTATCACTCAAATCTTTGGTGATTCGGGTTCTGGTAAATCCTATCTGATGGCAAAGGCTATTGCCGATGCTCAAAAAGATGGTTATATGGTTGCAGTTATCGACTCCGAACAAGCTGTTTCTCAAGATTATTTGAAGAAGATTGGTGTTGACCTAGATCCATCAATGTTGATGACGGTCCAAACACAAACTGTTGAGCAAACACAGGATTTGATGATTGAAGTTTTGGAAGGTGTTAAGGCTGAACAGAAGGCTCTAGGCGGCACCGATAAACTCAAGTTGATGCTGATTGTTGATTCTATCGGTATGCTTACCTCAAATAAGGCTCTTGCAAACGCAGAAGATGGTCACCACGCAGCAGATATGGGTACTAAGGCAAAGGCTCTTACCAATATGTTCAACCAAGTGGTTCAGAAGGTTGGTATGACCGACACTGTTTGTTTGGTTACTAACCACGGTGCTATGGAAGTTGGTGTTATGTTCCCACAGATGAAGCCAAAGGGTGGTCAGTCGTGTGAATTCGTTCCTTCTATCTCCCTCCGTGTAACTAAGGGCAAGATTAAGCCAGCTGATTTGGCAGAATTGGAATATTTGTATAAGGGTGGTATCCCTGATCATTTGGGTGCTTTGGGTATTGTTTCCCGTATCGAACTTTATAAGTCAAGATTTACTCGCCCATTCCGCAAGGTTCAATTGATGATCCCTTATGATTTCGGTTTGCCAGAGTATGCCGGTTTGTTCGACTATTTGAAGGACAATGGTATCATCGTTGATGGTAGCAGAAAAGGTTACTACAACTGCACAGAAGTCGAATTTGAGAAGGATTTCTCCAGAAAAGACTTTATTAAGGGTGGTTGGGCCGATCAAATTATGGAACATCTGCTAGCTGAGGAAGCAAAGGGTCACATGTATGATTTCATTATGAAGTCTGCTGAGGACATTGAACGAGAAGCATTGGAAGTTAAAGCAGGAGTTGCCGAAGAAGCTGATGAAGCGGTAACAGAACAATAAAGGAATACACCTATGTTTAGAGTAGTTCTTATTGAAGGTGTAGCTGATGAAACATTTGATGAAGAAAGCTTCTCTGTAGAAGAAGCCTTCTTCTTCACAATAGAAACATCATCTTACTACATGATTTTGGATAGAAAATCGGAAGTCGTGGGTATAATCCCAGTCGGTTACAATCTGTTTTTCAAAGTTGATGAACATTGCAATTTGGAAGACATTGATATGGAAAACGTACTGAGACTCTACAACATGGGTGAAGATTTCAAACTGTTGGGAACAAAGAGCGACGAAAATAAAGTTTCGCTGATTTCTAGCAGAGACATTTCTGAATTCAAATTAGTAGAAGATGACACAATCAGCATACCATTCACAAATAAAGCGTTTGATTCGGACGGTGTGGTAGTTTTCAAAAACATATCATCCTTAGCAGAATCATTGAATTTGGATATTCGTTACTAAATCCGAATTTAACCACAATAAAATAATGCCCTTAATGATCCACAAATCATTTTGGGCATTCTTTGTTTTGCCCCACCAAAATGTAAAATTGATGTATGACACACTAACTATTAAGGATGCGAGCAATGGATATTTTTGAAATAGCCCAACAGGGAATGAAAATCCAAGAAGAAGAACGAAGAGAATTGGAGCAGGAAGAAGAAGCAAAGAAGCCCTTCAAACTCGATATCAAAGAGGCTGTAGAAGCAGCATCCTGTAAAGACTATGATTGGTTTAATCGTTTGGGTGAGAATCAGAAATCATTCCAGCCATTCATGCTCAATATGTGGATGGGTATGATTTGGACACTGAATACTGGTCGAGCCTTCAAAGGCAATGATGAATTTTATGCAGCTATCCTACGAAACGTAAATTCTCGTTTGAATACCAATGTTTTCTATGCACCAAAAGAGTTGTTTTGGTTGCTAGCTTGTTCCATCCAAGAATACATCAACTTTGAATATGATAAGAAGGGTAATAAGCGCATTACTAACAAGATTGATTACACCTTCAATTGGGTTAAATCCGAAAAGAAAACATCGGGTGAAAAATACAATAAGGCTGTCATTGCATATATGGCACAGGAGCTTTATTCATCAACAGAAAAGATCATGGATATGATTGATAATGGTCTTATTTCCTCAGAGGATATGGCAGCTATTGAAGAAGATTTGGCTACTCTGGAACTAAAGAAATAATGAAAGTTCGAGATATTATTGACAAAACCTCAGTTGGTGACGAGGTATTTGTAGTTCGTCCAATGAATATTCAATGGAAATCAATGCGCTTTGAAAATACTAGCATAGTTTATGCTAAGTATGTTGTTTCTGAGGACATCACTCCTGGATTGTGGGGAACAAATGCCAAAAATATCCTAAAGGCTATATATTTGCCAGAAGGAACCAAGCAGTATCCACCATATCTAAGATCGGACAATATTGAATATCAATGTTTTAAGACAAAAGAAGAAGCGGAAGTGTGGAAGGTTATTGAGTTGCAGCAGTTGGAGAAGCAAGTAGAACAACATATTCAAGAACTGTTGGAGAAGACACAGAAGAAGATTAAGAAGATCAAGATTGAAGAAAATTTTGACAAGTATTTTGAAAAATATCCAGAGAAATTTTTGAAGGTGATGTGATGCTGGAACTCGTAGAAGAATTGAAAGAGGGAGAAACCATATTCCTAGTATTGGATACATATAAGGATTTTATCTATGGTGAATACTATGTAAAATCAAATGAGTTCAGAGGTATCAAGATCAATCATGCAGAATTAATTTTGAAGGAAGCACACAAGAAAGAACGCTATTTTCGTGATATAATATCGGTAGATGGTTTTCGTATCAAATTCAAACATACCACCAGCAAATTTTTGATTTACAATGATATTAAAGATGCGTTGAAAGATTTCTGTAAGAAGTTGAAAAAGAATCCCGAAATGAATGTTAAACTCGAAAAGAAATTCCGACAGAAATACCCAAATTACTTCTATTGATATGACAAGCAAAATTCTGATAACCGGCGGTATTGGCACTGGCAAATCCACAGTTCTTAAACTGTTTAAAGTCTACCTACCACTGTATCAATATGTGGATATGGATGGATTTGTTAATTCCCTATACACCACTCAGACCCCTCAATTCAAAAAGTTTTTGATGGATAACTTTGGAACAACCAATAAAAAGAAAATTAGTCTGACTGTGTTTGAAGATCCAGTTAAAAAAGATATTTTGGATTCCTATCTGTTTTACAGAGTTGAGGAATTTTTGGCAGTATGGCTGGATAGCGATGAACATTCAGTGATGGAATTCCCATTATTCTTTGAAATGTTGGAAAAGTCCAAAAAGATGGACAAAACTAGTAAAGTCTGCTCGAGAATTCTCGATAATGCTGATATAATTACTATAAGAGCGAATGATGATGTTCGTATCCAAAGAATCATTGAAAGATCGAAGATAACGCATCCTACATGGACAAGAGAAACTATTGAGGGTATTTTGAAAAGTCAAATGAGTTCATCCATAAAGGAACAGATGTCAGACTATATCATCGATAATTCTTATTCATTGGATGATACAGAGAAACAGGTAAAACTGATTAGCACCAACTTGGAGAATTTGAATGCTTAAAGGTATTGTAGCAGGATCATTTGATCCAATCACCAAAGGACACGTTTGGCTGATTCAAAGGGCGGCTGAAATGGTTGGAGAAGATGGGTTTGTCCATGTGGTTATGGGCGTTAATCCTGCAAAGAAATATTACTTTGCAGCTAAACAAAGGGAAAAGCAGATTCGTAAGGTTTTAGCCGACAACTTACCATCGTCACTGTTCCGTGCTATTGTGATTGAAAGCATTGGTAACGAACTGCTTATCAACCATGCTAAATCAATTGGTGCTACACACATTTTCCGTGGAATCAGAAACACCGAAGATTTCAACTATGAAGCACAAATTCAACAAGTTAATCGCAGAATCAGCTCAAAGGTTGAAACCGTATTCTTCATTCCTCCAAGTGAATTGACTGAGGTTAGTTCCTCTACTGTTAAGGGTTTGGTTGGATTCAATGGTTGGGAAGATATCGTTGATAACTACATCTACGATTCAATAAAACAGGATTTCAAAGCAAAACTCCTTGAAAATAAGGGGTAATTTATGGATACAGTTACCCTCGTTACTAATGTCGGAAAAGGAGCAATATCCTTCTGCATAAACAAATACTACCTTGACAGACTGATAACTAATATCCGTCTGTTTAGAAAGGATATTAACTTTGTCGATATGTATATTGATGATTATGCAGAACTAGATTGTTCTCAATTTATTCCAACAGCGAGCGGAATTTTATTCATAGATTTTGAATCAAATATAATCCTTGATAGTCAAAAAGTTTCAGCCATTAATAAGATTACCCCGACAGAAATAAGAATGTCGATGAATGGAAAAATACCAGATGAAACAGTATCAAACAGTCTCTATACACGGTTTAGGGAATTGGTGGCTTCCGGATATTTGCATGGATTTGAAAGATGGCAGGATAATGGAAACCATATGAATAGAGACATTGCCACATGGACTCTTGATGAATTGGTGAATTTTTTAACCAAAACCAGTGATTATGGTCAGTTTGTATTTGAAACAAAACCATTTAAAGTGGAGAATTACATACTTCACGATTACGTTGATCAAAACCATTTATTTAAAAGGGCTTTGGAGTTGAATCTTTTGCCTGTTGAAACCCATCAAATATGGAATGATTATTTGGAGACTTTAAAATGAATTATGTAGTTTATACTGATGGTAGCTGTCTTGGTAATCCCGGCCCTGGAGGTTGGGCAGCACTAATCAAAAACATGGATACCGGCACTGAGGAAATCCTTCGTGGTGGTGAAAAGAAAACGACAAACAACCAAATGGAATTGATGGCGATTCTCCAAGCACTCGCAGAATTCGCCCCCTGTCCTGAGAATCCACCAAAAATCAAAATTTACTCTGATAGCAACTACTGTGTTAAGGGCATCAGTGAGTGGTTGCCTGGATGGGTTAAGTGTAATTTCAAAGATAAGAAGAATGTTGATATGTGGAAGGCATACCTTCAACTGTCGGAAGGATTGAATATCAAAATTGAGTGGGTTAAGGCTCACAACGGTCATCCGGAAAACGAACTGGTAGATACTATTGCCAGAGAAGAAGCCAGTAAATTCTAAATCGAAATGTCTCTTATGATGGACATTAATCGTATAATGTCCATCATTACGGACAAAAGAGGGCAAAAATGACAGAACCTATCTACATCACAAGCAGCAGCTCAAACATCACTGTTAAAACCAATCCCACCATCACATTCGATAATGGTATGGTGCTATGGCTAGCAAAGGAAGGGGAAACCTTTGAGTTGTCATCCTATGATTGGAATAAGATTCTTCAAATCAATGCTATGGTTAGATCGTTGGGCATCTTCAAAGATCGTTACCTGACTGATGAAGAAATCAAAAAAGAAGAAGCAAAACCAATTAACAGAATTCGAGAATTCTTCAAAAAATGCGCGAAATTGATCCGGCTAATCTGAGAGATTACATCGACAGAAAGATTTATAAGTACGATACATTCTGCGTTGAGGAAATCGAACTGGATGCAATACATGGATATGTCGAGTTCAATGATACCGTAGTAGTGCGAATCAACAATAAGGATACTCTCGTAGATTTACATCTGGCTGAGATAATTCTGTTTGAAACTCTTGAAGATGCAAAGACGAAACAAGTCCTTGACATCTATAACCTTTACAAAGGTCGATATAAGATCCCAGATGGTCATACGAGTGGTGCAGTGGAATATTATAAACGTTTTATTGATGAATCTGATTTTGAATTTTTCCTTTTAACTGCTACGAATTATCAGATGCGAGAGGAAGAATTTCTAAAAATCATCACCCAAATATTTGAAAAACATCCAGAATATTTGATTTAGTTGCCAAATCCTCGCCTAAAAATAGTATAATAGATAAAATGAGCAACTTCACTAAAACACTTCACCTATGCGGCGACACAAATGATCATAGCAAACCCGATGGATTACGTTTCCGTATCCAAAGTATGCAACAAACAAAAACTATCTGTTAAGCGAGTATTGGGGTTCCTATCCAGCAATGGAGTTATCCCAAAGCGAAGCCAACGAGTACAGAAAGAATTCGTCAGTAACAACGGTATTGTTGTTATCTCGACGGGAGACAGTCTTCGGGTAATCGAAAAGGATTTGATGGACTTTTTGAGTGAAAAGGGTGGATTGCAAAAAGTCCTTTTCATGGATGAACTCAATGAAATGTTGGATACCATTGAGGACCCGAAGTTCCGGTTTGAAAAAATCAGTGCAGTTGCCAATGGTCGGTTGGCATTCATTGATGCTGAATTTCGCAATGGTAACTACCATGAAGTTGCGTGGGAAATCCGCGAAGCTGGTAAGGTGGTTGAAAAGCATTACTACATCGTTCGGGAAGATTACATCAAGAAATTCAAAGGACCGAAAACCAGTACCAACTATGGTAAAATTGATCGCTTGCAAGAATACAAGCAAAGTTATACCATTATGAGCAGAAAACACATCAATCGCATTATGAAGAATTCACTTCGTACTGTTGATTACATTGTTGCACACAATGCCTATGGTGAGCGGCAAATGCTGGTGAAGAATGGTATCAAGTTTGAAAAATCCAAGTATCTATGCACCAGCAAAATGGCATTGGGTCATACGCATTTCAGAATGCCATCTTTGGCAGAGTTGGTGGAGTATTATGGTGTGAGTATGAATTCCAATTTCGCACACTACGCACATGAAGATGCGAGAGCAGCAGCAGAAGTATTTTACACTATGGTTGCAAGAGCAGTTGAAGAATTTAACATTACTTTGGAGAACTAAATGAAACAAAGACGTATTGTGGTATCAAACAATGACGAACTCAACACGGTTGAGTGTCCATTTCCACTGTCGGTAATTCCAAACAACATGGGTATCAATCTGTGTAGTGTGGATAATGTTGAGTGGGTTGAACAGGAAGATGGTCAGCTAGTCAGCATCACAATCAACTTCAATCCCGAACCTGCTGAATTTCAATAAGGAATAATCATGGATCTCGCACTTTTAGTTTATGTCATCAGTGTTATTGCGAACATCAAAGTACCTCTGATTGTTGGTACTATTCTGTTTGGTATTTTGTTTGTTATTGCGTCAATCGTAAAGATGATTCACCTTGTACCATCCGATTATGATCGAAAATACAATATGGAATCATTTCAAGAAGTTAAGGCCGCTATTGAACCTTGGTGGAAAAAATTGGGAATCTTGTTTGTTGTTATTTCCATTTTCAACATCATTACACCTGCTGAAAAGACGATGTATGTAATGGTTGGGGCATATGCAGCACAGAAGGTTGCCGAGAATGAGAAGGTTGTTGTCCTTTCTTCAAAGGTTCTCAAAATCATTGAGAGCAAGCTGGACGGTTACATTGACGAGGCAGAGCAAGAGGTAAAGAAAAAGCTGGAGGCTACCGAGAAAAAGGCAGTCGATACAGCAACTAAAGTCGCAAAATGATTGTTTGTGACCTATATTTAGGTGATAAGATGGATCATGTAGAAAATCATACCATACTTCTCCAAGCCAGAAATGGCTTGGAAAGGTTGGAAAATGAGGAATTCTATTTTTATGGAGTGTTCAATAATTGCTTCAAGCTAGATGATATGGTTTTGGAAGCGCTTGAAGACCCCAGTGATGGTTATCGGTCGTATTTTGGGGCAGTTTTTCACAATACAGAAAATAGCAGTGAGGTCAAAAACTTTTTTAGACGGCCACTGGCAAAGGTAAAGCTTAAATCCTTAAAGGAAGATACCGAAGAATACTACCGAACGGAAAAATTTGATGGTTGGTGTTTAGTGGATGTTACTAATGGTCACAGATGGTTGCAGTTTGGAACCGGAAACTGTGCCGATTACTATCCATATTTCACCTTCTACTATAATCCCGACAAAAACCAAAAAGATTTCCCAACTATTGATCCTGATTATGTGCCATTCAAAAAGAGGCATCCAGAAATACTATTGAGCTATCCTCGATGGTTTTCCGGTGAAAAGGCCGATTTTGTTAATTGGTAATGAAAGGGAAATTATGAACGAAAATTTAGAAATTTACAGAACAGAAGATGGAACGGTAACAAAGTTCATTCATAAGGATGGATCGGAAACCGCTATTAAGGCTGTTCCATCGCAGAGTACATTCGTTGATAAAGAAACAGGTGAGATTGATATTCGTCTCACAGATAGAAACAAATACAGTATTTTCATTTCGTCTAGCACTGGTTGTTATATGAAATGTCCATTTTGCCATTTGACCATCAAAGATTCGATTTACAAGAAATTGGATACTGTCGGTGTTCTTCAAAACATCAAAGATGCATTGAAAGATGAAATTCACATTCGTCCTGAGTTGAAAAACAGATTTGTCAAAATCTGCTGGATGGGAATGGGTGATGCAATCAACCAACCAGAAATGGTACATGATGTTACAATGGAGTTGATGGATTGGATTATGGATCGTGGATATGCAGCTGGCTTAGACTCTGTTGATGTATCGACTGTTATGCCAAATGTCGATCCACGTTGGATCGGGATTTTTGCCCATTTAAATAATGCACTTACCAAGTATCCATTGAATCCTGATACCGCTATGGTAGAACAGGCTGAAATGGCTACTCATTCAACCTACACCGATAGAAGTCTTTTTAGGCTTTTCTATTCCCTCCATTCTGCTATTCAAACCACTAGAGAGAAAATGGTTCCGAATTCTACACCATTGGCAACTGCAATTCAGAAATTAAAAAGAGTGCAGGATTCTGGTGTATCTGTGTTGTTTCATCAATTGTTCGTTGAAGGGTTGAATGATAGGGATAATGAGATTGATGCATTGGTTGAATTTATGAATGCCAACTTCCATGACAATGAGTTGAGAATTCTTCGTTACAATTTCTGTGATAAGAGCCCATACAAAGAATGGGAAAGTATCATCAAAGATATTGGAACCAGATTAAAGAGTCACGATAAAATCAAAATTCAAACATCTGCCGGCTCAGAAGTACAGGCTGCTTGTGGGCAATTTTTAGTTGCATTTCCTAAATCTATTCGTAAGAGTTGATGGGATTGTGATATAATAAGTCTGTAACAACATTTTATAAACTTTCTTTGGAGTCAAATATGGAATTTATTAGTGGTCTGGCAGTTGGTGCGCTTTCGTTCCTTCTCATTCCCTATGTTTTTTGGTCGTTACTGCTTGTGGGTATTTTCATCAGTGGTCGTTGTGTTCGTGATGAAAGTGATCCATCGTATTTCCTGGCAACTCTGTTTGTGGTTGGTGTTGGTTTTGGATTGGTACATTACTTCCCAAATCTGCTAACTACTCTGAAAGAATCATTTGAGCTTGTCATTGCTGCTGGGGTTGCATATCTGATTGCCGGTGGGGTGTATGCCTCTGGTAAATGGAATAACCTGAGTAAGAGGGCTGCTGAAAAGTTCAAAGGTGTTGTAACCTCCTATAATGAGGCAAATCCAGAGACACCTTATGGTAGTCCGGATAGCCTGTATAGGTTTGCTCGACACATTGTCTCTAAGTTTGGGCTGTATGAGAGTGATTACTTCGACCGTGATGGTATGTTGCGTGAAGGTGTAACCTATCCAAACATTCTGAAAAAATTCAAGCCCCTCGTGGAAGAAAACAAGGCTCGAATCAGTGGTTGGATTGCCTACTGGCCTCTACATGGTTTGAATACTCTGTGGGACTTCCTGTTTGAAGATCTGGTTGAGTATGTGTTCAATACCATTCGTGGTAGATTACAAAGAATTACCGATCGCCACTTTGAGTTTGCCGACATTCCAAAGTAAGTAATTAGTTGTTCGATGCCCCAATGATGCTAGTGTGTCATTGGGGCATTTTTATTGTAAAATAGTAAGGTGTAACCATTGAAAAGGTAATAGAAATTGGCTAATTACATTGATTTTGAGTATGTAGGTAAGAAGGCAGATCCGACCGCAATCCGCGTTTGGGAACAGAATTATGAAACCCGAAAGGTTGAAGCGGTTGATTATAATATTGCCGAATATTTGTATTTCTACATTGACGCTATTGATGAAGATAAGGCAGAAACCGAATTCACATCTCAACGTGGTACAAAGGTTCAACGTGTCGAAGCAGATGAATACAAAAATCTAAAATCTGGTGAGTCCGCTAAATTTTATCATGGTATGGGATTGAATACCTATGAATCCGACATTGAACCAATTCAGAAGGTTATGTTGGATAACTATGGTAAGGATAACCAGAAGGCAGCGGATTGGAATCTGGCACTGTACGATATCGAAACCGACGTACAAACAGAAGATGCGTTTATGGATATGAGAGCCAACGCACACAGAGAAATCAATGCTATTTCCGTATGGTATTCCAAACCAAACAAGTTCTATAATTTCACTGTAGTTCCGCCAGCACTTCGTGATGAATGGGATTTTGATACTGTTGAAAAACGTGGTAACTTCGAGATTGTATATTTCGACAATGAAGCAGAAATGTTGGAAACCTTCTTTGAGGTTACAAAGCAATATGAAACCATTGCCTTAGGTGCGTGGAACGGAGATTTCTTCGATACCAAATACATCTTCGACCGTTGCAAAATGTTGTGGGGTGAGAAGGGTGCTGCTGAGAGAATGGGTCGTTTCAATAAGGTTAGAAAAACCAAGATCATGTTGGGTGACAAGGAAGAAATCCTCGTTCGTCCAGTTGGTATGATTTGGTATGACTGTTTGGAAGCCTATAAGAAGAACGGACCAGAATTGGAATCCTTCGCTCTTAATGCCGTTGTGGAAGAAGAATTAGGAACATCCAAGGTTGATTTTGAAGGAAACTTTGAAACCTTATACCACGGTAGCAGAAAAGATAGAGCCCGCTTCAATGAATTAACTCCAAAGGCAAAGAGAAGTAAGCTAATGGCAAAATCCAAAGAAATCGGTGAGGCTATCATCGCAGATTTGGGGTTGTATAAGGAATGCAAGGAAAAGATTGAAGCTGATGGGAAGGTAGAGGAACACGAGAAAGAAACTCGTATTCAGATTGAAATCAGTGATCGTTTAGAAGAACTTCTCAAATCTGAGGACATTAAGGCAGATCTTGGTGATATGTTTGAGGATTTTGAACGATTTGTGATGCACAAGAAACTTCTTGACAACTACAGATTGTTCGTTGACTACTCCAATCAGGATAGCCAACTTCTGCATGATTTGGAAAAGAAACTCGACAAGTTCAAGACTTTGATGATGTTGGCTCAGTATAACGTATCATCCTTCTATGATGTATTCTCAACTCTGAAACAGGTTGAGCAGGGTATTACAAACTTCGCCCACTTATACAACAAGAAGGTGGTTATCGACCGCGAATATGATAAATCCAAACAGATTTACAACAAATACATTGATCCTGATCTGTTGAAAATCCGTGAAGAAAATGATTATCGTATTATGCCAGATGACTCTCCAGAAATCAAGAGATTCAAAACTCTAACATCCCAACCAAAGATTCCAGGTGCTCACGTACTATTACCACAAATCGGATTGATTTCCTTTGACGAGGAAACAACACCACCGATGGTTCGAGAGTTTAGGGAATTAAAGGCACAACTAGCAGAGATTGATGCATTGCTTGCAGAATTTGATGAAGATGAGGATTAATCCTTACCCTTATTGTCCCATCGTTTTGCAACTTCCTCAAATTTAGGAACTAAACGTATAAAAACATCCACCAATGCTGGGTCAAAATGTTTTCCAGAATTGGTGGATATTTCATTCACTATTCTATCCATAGACCACCTTGCCTTATATGGTCTATCCATATTAAGAGCATCGAATACATCTGCAATGGCGGCAATTCTAGCCTCAATTGGAATTTCTTCTCCTTTTAAACCGTTTGGATATCCAGTACCATCCCATCTTTCGTGGTGGTTTAGAGCAATATTAGCCGCCATCTTGAATAAATCGCTTTTACTCATAGATAGAATTCTATGACCAATAATCGAATGAGTTCTCATAACAGACCATTCATCCTCGGTTAATTTTCCAGGCTTCTTTAAAATGTTATCGGAAATTCCAATTTTTCCAAGATCGTGCATTGGTGCGGTCACCCTCATTAGTTCAGCTCTATCGTAATCCCAACCCAATTCTAATGCCAATACATGACAGTAGTCGGCCATCCTCCAAATATGAACACCCAAATCGGTATCTTTATATTCGCCAGCAGTTGCTAACATTTTCAATGCATCCAGTTGGGTGATTTCAAGGTTTTTTGTTCTAGTTAATGAAATATGAATTCTAACTCTGGATTTGACAATTTCTGCCAGCACTGGCTTGGTGATGTAATCAACTGCACCTACCTCAAATCCCTTATATTCATTGTTTATATCTACAAGGCCGGTAACGAATATAACTGGTATATCTTCGGTTTCTGGAGATTCTTTTAACTTCTTACAAACCTCATAGCCACTCATACCAAGCATATTAACATCTAGTAGAATAAGGTCCGGATTGGTTTTTGTAACCTTGACCAATGCTTCTTCTCCACTGCGAGCAAAAATTAAACGATAATCGTCCTTTAATATCTCTTTTAATACTGATAAATTTATTGGTTCATCATCAACTATAAGGATTTTTTTCTGTGTCATTTTTCACTCACTTAAATGTATATCCAGTTCCAATGCTAAATCTTTAATAGCCAAAAGAGTTGCATAGTCATCAAAACTATCAATGGCTGCAGTTATATTTTTCAATTTGTCCGATGGTAAATATTTTTTCAATTCATTAACAAGTGGTTCAATATTATAGGAATCAAGTTCCTTGAGGGTTAGAACACAGTTGTTTAGAATGCGTGAAATTTCTTTCAAATCTAATGTATTTATAGTTACTTCCTGTGTTTTTTCTACCACCATATTCACTTGTAGATATTTTTCTATTACCGTAAACGATTCAAATAGTAGGACACACAATGCATCCTGATTTTTTAACGAGTTTTCACCTTTTATGATATTTTGTTCAACTACTTTAGTCAACTCTACTAATTTTTCCAAACCCAATACTCCTGCTTCACTTTTCAAACTGTGTGCATAAAACCGCACAGAATCCAAATCATCGGAACGCAATATATCAACTTTGTCGTGATATTTTTCTAAAAATACTGAGAGAAATTTACACAATTTTTCTTTCGATTTGAAATATTGTATTCCAACATCCTCATTGAAAATCATCAGGTTACTATTATCAATTTCAGCAGATTTTGATGTATTAACTAACCTAAGAATGGTTGATGAAAGTTCGTGTAATTTGAATGGTTTACCAATAAACGCATCCATAGTTGCATTTTCTGCCGCAACCTTTTGCTCATGCAAAACACCGGCCGTCAGTGCCACTATAGGCAAATTCTTGAATTTTGGATTTTCTCTTATTTTCTTTGTAGTATCATAACCATTCATTCCGGGCATCTGAATATCCATTAAGATTATGTCTAAATGTATTGAGGGGTTGTTGATTATAGTTAGGGCGTTTTCCCCATCGTAGGCTCTATAGACCTTAGCACCCTCACCCTCTAACAGTTCTTTGGCTATTTCTCGATTTATTTCACTATCATCCACAACTAAAATCGAAATATCTTTTAAATCTCGACCAGTACTGATGTAGTTGTCGGGTGTAGAATGTACCAATGCATTTTTCTTCAAACTCTTGAATTCTGTGAATGATTCAAATAGAGAGTAGGATGTTAAAGGTTTTACGATTACTTTGTCTATTAAATCTTCATCGTGTTCGTGGTTGTTGATCTGATTAAAACTAGTAAACATGATAATCATTGGTTTTTTGTCATCGGACATTTCCAATTCTTTTAGTTTTATCATTGTTTTCACCCCATCCATCCCGGGCATATCCCAATCTATAAGAATTATGTCAAAATTGTCCAAAGAGGTATTTTGAATGTATTCTATTGCATCTTCACCCGATGATCTTGCTTCTACATCCCATTTCAAACCATATATTAAGTTGGAAATTGCAATCCTTGCATGGTCGTTATCATCAATCAATAAAACTTTCTGATATGGGACTTCTTCATGCACGTATTCCGATGAATCGACTGGTATCTCGATTGTAAAAGTAGTGCCAACATTTACCTCACTTTCCACTTCAATGTGTCCATGCATCAATCCAACAAGCCTTCTAGTTATTGTTAATCCAATTCCGGTACCACCATAATTTCTGGTTGTTGATGAATCTGCCTGTGTAAAAGGGGAGAAAATAGCATTTATCTTATCCTTTGGAATACCGATTCCTGTATCACTTATTTTCAACACTAACAATTTTTCAGATTCAATATCTGTGTCCTTGATAAAAATGTCTAACACGACTTCACCAGCATCGGTAAATTTGATAGAGTTGCCGATAATGTTTATAAGAATCTGATTCAATCTTAATGGATCTCCTATCAATTGAAGATTTGCATATTCAAAAGGGTTTACTGAGAAGATCATTTCGATTTTCTTTTTCCCAATGGTAGGAACCAATACATTCTTGACATTATCCAAAACATCCATCAACAGAAACGGTATTTTTTCTATTTTTAATTTTCCAGCCTCAATTTTTGAAAAATCAAGAATATCATTGATGATATTCAAAAGATTGTTACCCGCAGTATTAATTTGGCGAATCAATCTTTTCTGATCCATGGGTAAATCTTTTCTTTCTAAAATCTGACAGATACCCAAAATACCATTCATAGGGGTGCGAATTTCATGACTCATGTTTGATAAGAACATCGACATGGCTCTTTCGGCTCTCTCCGCTTTTTCTGCAAAGGCGTTTGCCTGAGATAACTCTTTTGTTCTAACTGCAACCAATTCTTCTAATTTAGCATTTGCATATTTTAATTTTTCACCCATTAATTTCTGTTCATATAAATCAACAAGTACGAGAATGTGACGTTTTTCCCCCATAACGGTGTATTCGCTGACACCGATCTCTACGGGTATCTCATTCCCATCTTTATGAAGGATGGTTACTGTATCCGAATCAATCCTACATTTTCCATATTTTGACTGTTTGAAGTATTTCAATATGTTTTTTTTGTCTCTGCATTTTTCTGGTATGAACATTTCTATCGACATCCCGATAGCTTCTTCTGGAGTGTAACCAAATAGTTTTTCAGCTCTTTGGTTGAACACCTTGATAGATTTATTGGTGTCAAATGCAATAACAGAAACATTAACGGAATCCATTAAAACCTGAAAACTTTCTTGCAATCGCAAATCAGATTCCAATTCTATTTTTTCCTTATTCAACCTTATGATTTTTTCTTCCATTCTAACAAACATGACATACATGTTTAAAATGAATAGTGTAACTATCAAGTATATGTAACCGTAGTCATTCCATAAAGTTTTTTTCACATCCTTTAAAAATTCCGGTTTGATTACCGATATAACAAAAAATTTATTGTTTTTAAGAGATTCATCGATACTTAAATCGGTGGAACCTATCAGTTTTCCAAAATCTGTAACCTCAAATATGCCAGTATTGCTATTTGGTTGGGACTCCGTAAAAGTTGTTGTTCTTTTTACTTCATGTTCGAGATCAAACATTGCTGATTCGTATAAACCATCATAATCGTATGAAGAAACTGTTTTGGTTGTATAAAGATGTAATCCATTTTGATCGGTTATTAAATAATCAAAGATTTGTGTTTTTCCAAATTCACTTTCTAATTCTTCAAATGCAACAGATAAATCGTGACACACCAATACCACACCAATAAATTCTGTCCCGACATAGACTGGTGTAGAAATATGTAATTCAAATTTGTCCGCATTATTTCTGGATTCTTTGTCGAGACTCATGAATATTTTGCCACCAGATAATTTTTTTGCACCCACAAAATATTGTTTGTTTCCTACAAAATGCATGTCTGCCTTTGATACTTCCGGTTTTCCATGCTTGTGTTGAATTATTTTCAAATTTTCAACACCATCTTTAGAGATGAAAACGACTTTTTCAAATGATCTCTTTCCATCAATTACGGACATCCATGTATTTTCCAATAAGGTTTTATTATGGTTTGATCTTTCGGTTAAAAACATTTGAAATGCTGGAATTTTTACGAATGTAGTATAATCGTGAATTGATGTTGAGATACTATGTTCAAAAATCGATCTAAATTGTAAAAGTTGTGAATTTTGCTCGGTCGCGTAATGGCTGATTTTTTGCCTGTATTCCTTTTCAACAACAATATAATTTACGATGAATGTTAATAGACAACCAACCGCTAAAAATGGTAACAACTTTTTTGCGTGGTTTTTAATTTTTTCCAGAGTCATAACATAGAATCCCCTTTTTTACCTATTTATTTGAAAAAATGTAAAATATGGGTATAACTATTGTATAATCTGAAACTATGGAAAAACAGCACAAAAACTTCGAACTAATCGCAAATATGATGGCTAAATCTGTCAGGAGAGATACTTTGCAAGAAATTATCTCGAAAAAAACCCAAGCAGACAAGGTACAACGCAAAGACCCATTGGGCAATTTTGTAATTAGATCAATTCAGGACACCACATTAGATGACCTAGATCGTGGGTCAAAAGATACACACTCAAATAAAAACTCAGATCAGACGTGACAGTTGATGAACCTCTACTACTAAGTGAGATAAAGGCGGCGAAGTATCTATGGGTAGCATCCGTAGGAACACTAACCGCTCATGGCGATACTGCTCGGTGGAACGGATTTATCAAACCAACCAAAATGAAAATTTTAAGTATAATGGAACAACCATCGAACAAACACATGTTCGATTTCTATTCATACATTAAAATCAACCTTATAGGTATTAGAGAGCAACTTGATTATCGCGTTAATACCTACGGTCACATTGAGAAAAAATACCAATATATCATAGGGTTAGAAGAATCAGATATAGTTGATGAATGGATGAACCAATTGAGAAATTTATTGAAGGATCATTGGTCTGGTATCAACAATAACAGTGCGAATGAGATACTAAAGCGGTTCATTATCGAGAACGAATATGATTATTTTGATACTCGCTACCCCGAATTGCTGATATAAATTTGTATAATAATAAGGTAGAATCATAAATAACTGTTAAACTTTTACATTGATTGGAGTGATAAGCGACTGTGACTAAGATCGAAAAAGAATTGGTTGAGGTAATTAAGGCAGCAATGATGCGCAAAAAGGTCACCGAAGGTGATCCAAAAGAAATGTTTAAAATTACTAAGCGGTCTAACCGAGATTTCATTGGTGAGGCTAAAATCGGAAACCATTTTTATTCATCACACGGAAAAGAACTCCGTGAGGTAGTCAAAAACCTTATTAAAGAAATTGGATAATGAGAAAAGAGATTGAGGAATTACTGGCCGAGTTGTATCCTATCTTCAAGGACATCACTGATGATGATGCGAAGGACGACTTTTGGCGCGACCTTTCTGAAAAAGAAAAGTACGACGTTAATTCCACATATCTAAAACAAGTTGGAAATCCAGAATATGATTACCTAGTGTGCTGGGAACCTGGCAGACTAGATAATGATGTAGAAATAACCGATTATGAGACATTTTACGAAGCGGATTATGATTGGTGGGAGTTTCAAAAAAAGTCACGATGGGAATCCATCGAGGACATGAAAGAGTGGATGGAAAAAAACCCAGCTCAAACAACTCCCGAAAGAGTGGCACAATCTATAAATTCATTCAACGATTCCTACAGTAGTGGTTATTCCATCTACTTGAGTGGAGATTGGTATCGCTTGATTGAAAACGATGTTTTTATATATTCCCAAATGATCTCAGCCAAGTGGTATCTATTCTATGAGGCTGAAAGATTCCTAGACGATTTACAAGAAGAAAATATACCATACTCATTCAAAGATGATGATAACTTTTTGTCAACTTTGAATGAACGTGATCCTCGCAAAATTTACAATGCAAATGGTAGAGAACTGGAACTAGACAGCTACCAACATAAAATTAGAGAATATCAGAACAGTGTGTTACTTTCTCACATCGACTTTATCATAAGAAAATACAAAAGAGTATTTTCCGGAAAAACATTCCGTGTTGATAGAGGTTACGAACCAGGTGAGAATTTTGACCCATTCACAGACTTTATCTATTTTGATGAAGAATCACTTAGAAATGTTAGACCTAAAAAATTCTTGAAGGACTTTGGTGAAAACCAAGTGGATTTCGTAGAATTTGAAAAAATGATTATCGAACTTAAAGGTATTGTTAAGCAGGATTTTGAAAAAATATACAATGCCAACAAGGATCGATTTTCAAAGGTTTGATTTTTCGTAGTTGATTAAATTGTAGTTTTATTTTATATTGGGGAATATATTATGGTGGATTATGGTCTAACTCACGTCGTTTTCGATAATATGCGAAAGACTGTTTCAAAGAATAAATCTATTAAGACTCACAGTCAAATTGATGAATTGGTTGAAACATTAAAGAAAATGTTGGATGAAGAAAAATACAACCTTCACAAGATTTTAGATTCTGTTAGTACGTGTGACCATGATTATGATGATGGTCAACATTACGATAGAAAAATGGTTATGGGTAATACTGTGAGGCATTTTGAACGAACATGTAAAACCTGTGGATGCATTGATTCATGCAACAATGACAATGTTCCAGCACTTGCGTTGCCACCGTGGACTGCAAAAACCAAACAAAGATACTACAACGATAGTATCTAATTACGCCGCTGGTGGAGTTTCCCCACCTTCACCGGCAGCAGTGTCACCTTCGGTTGGTGCTTCTTCTGGCTCTTTAAGCACGTTAAACATAATTCTGAATTTTTTGATGTTTGATTTTTCATCTACATCAAATGGTTGCTCGGGCAATGTAAAAACCACACCCTTATCATTATGATATGTATATTCTCTAAGTTGTGTATCATCTAACACAATAAACATGCCGGTGTCATCAAACCCTGTTTTTGGCTCATTGCCTTCACCAAAGATTCTAGTTATTTCATTCTGAATCATATTGATTCTCACAAAATTTTGTTGTAATACTGTTGTTTGTTGTGGAGTAACAGGTTCGACTGTTGTAGCTGCTTCGGCTTCTTCCACTTCAAGTAGTAGGTCTTTGAGTCTCATGGTTATTTCCTATGTTGTTTTTGGATATTTATTAACACATACCGTATTTTTGTAAAATAGTGTATAGAAAATAACCTTTTTTTGATAAAATGAAAGATACCGATATCGTTTGTGACTGTTACAGAGTCACAGTAAAAGAAGTCAAAGAATACCTTTCAAATCCAGAGAATGATGATAAACCTTTGGATGTTAAATTGAAAGAATTGAAGATTGCTCAGGCATGCAGATTTTGCATGTATGAGGATGAAGAAAAGATAGATGTACATTTTTCAAAATTGCTTAAACCTAAGAGGAAAAATCAATGAAAATCACCGTATCAAAGAAGCAAAAATCCGATGTATCCGTAGTATTCGTCAACAAGAAACAGTTGAAGGGTATCAAGAGTAAAACCCTCACTACCGCCGGATTTAAGGCTGGTGAAGGTGAAATGATTGTTGATGGTACAACACTCTTTGTTGGTACAGAAGGCATTAAGGATGCAGAAGGTTGGCGTGTTGTTGGTGTTAATGTCACCAAACAACTCAACTCAATGAATGTTAAGTCTGTTTCCATTTCCGTACCAAAGAATTGTGGTGCGTTTGTGGAAGGTTTGCAGCTTGGTGATTACAAATTCACTTACAAATCAGCCCCATCCAAGACTAAGCTAAAAACTATTAGCTTAGCTTCCAAGAAGGGTGTATCGAAGGTGGTTGATACCTCTGTAGCAAAGGCAAAGGCAACCTGTCATGTGCGTGATTGGGTCAACACAATGCCAGAAGTAGCCCACTCTGCATCCATCGCTAAGGCGGTTAAGAAGATGTTCAAGGGAACCAACATCAAAGTAACTGTTTATGATGAAGATTTCCTCACGAAGAAGGGTATGAATGCCCATCTGGCGGTGAATAGAGCCTCCCGCCACGAAGCCAAAACAATCAAACTCGAATACGTTCCAAAGGGTGCCAATAAGAGCACCAAACACCACGTCTTCGTTGGTAAGGGTCTAACCTATGATTCTGGTGGCCTGTCCATCAAGGGTGGTGACCACATGGTTACTATGAAGGCTGATAAGGCTGGTGCTATGGCTGTGTGGGGTTTGATGAAGTATGTGTCGGAGTTCGGTTCCACATCCAAAATCACTGCCTATATGGGTATCGCTGAGAATATGGTCGGTGGTGATGCTTACAAACCAGATGATGTTCTCACAGCAATGAACGGAACTACCATTCACGTTAAGAATACCGACGCAGAAGGTCGCTTAGTGCTGTTTGATAACCTCTGTCTGGCGCAGAAACAGAATAAGGATATTACGACCATCCATACACTCGCAACCCTCACTGGAGCCGCTGTGTACCAGTTTGGTAATGAAGCTGCTGCGTTGGTTGGTTTCAACGACAAGCTCAAGGGTAAGGTTAAGAAGGCTGGTGATGAAGCCGGCGAACTCTTTATGAATGCTGAATTCCACAAGTACATGATGGATTCTGTTACTGATTCACTGGCAGATATTTCCAACACCGGCTCATACGGTATGGGATGCCAGAAGGCCGGTTTGTTCCTTACCAATGCAATCGACAAAAAGAACTCCAAGAAGTACGTCCATTGGGATATTGCCGGTCCAGCACACGTTGATTCAGCTTTCGGTCACAATCCATCTGGTGCAACTGGATTTGGTGTTCGAACACTGATTAACTTTGTTAAATGATAGGAATAAAATGATTAATAAACCAATTTTTGATGCAGATAGAAAGTATATTCAGTCACTATTGGATAGTAAGGATACCGATGGTCAAATGATTGTTGCTGGAGCACTATCCGATCCATTCTTCTGTAGGAACAAGACTGGCATTTATAAAATCATCGGCGTTAATGCGTCATATATTCAAGATAAGTATATAGAAATTTTTGTTTCCGTTGATATTACAGAAACATTGAAAAAGTTCGATGAATCGGCTGTAAAAGTATTTTATTTTAATAGTAAAACTCTTGATGAAACCGAAGAAATCACAGAATCCGATGCTAGAAGTGGGTTTGCAAGAGCAGAATGGCGCCGTGTTCAAAAATACATTGAAAAGCAAAAAAAACAAATTATAAACAGTGCCGATTATTCTAAGTTACCTAGCCCAACCAATATGGCTGCGGCTGGTGCGTATAGCAACCGTGTCATAATGTAAAATAGACCTTATATTGAAACTACGGGAAATCTATGGTACAAAAAGATAAGGCATTAACAAAAGAAGAATTGTTAGAGGCAAGACGCAAGGTAAAATCCCAAATTTGGGAAATTGAAAAGAAGCTAAAAGATAAGGCTTTTGTTTCATCTGTCGACTTTGCATCTATGTATCCATCAATCATTCGCCTGTTGAATGCTGCTATTGAATCATTGGTTGGTTTTTTGGATAATGATTCCATTGCATATCGAGAATTAGGTTTGTCTAAAAAGGTTCGTGATGCGAAAGATACATCAAAGAATCTCGTTAATGGACACCTAGCCGATTCCAGATATGTTAAATTTGTTGGTAAAAATGAAGAAAAAATCTCCCTGCGTAGGGAGATCTATCATGGTGAATATGAAGATGCAGAAATCGAAGATATCACCGAAACTCCATTTGAAAGATACTTCCTAGCCTGTGTTGGGTTGTTTGATGCCAATGAAGTGATGATGAAGTTCCAGGGTGAAATCTACACGGTTGCCGAACTCAACGCATATTTCAAAAAGATGGATTATAGTGTCAGTGGTAGTGGTGCTGTTTTCAAAAGAAGCGTTGGTGAGAATGGTGAACTGGGTCTTATACCTTCGTACCTAGCCTTCCTTTTCTCTGAACGTAAAAAGGTTAAGAAATCAATGGCCGTCAACTACAAGAACAAAATTCTGTTACAGAAATTCAAACAGGCTGCTGAGGCGGATGGAGTATGGAAGTAGAAGATGATGTTGATAACATCCTGAGAATTTTCAATATCTATAAAAAGATGCCTTATGAAAATAAACAGGAGTTATCCATATTTTTGTCAGTTGAGAACATTCTGAATGTTCGTTCGGTGAATAAACAGGAAGTGGAGGAACAACTAGCAGCTGTTCTAAGTAGAATTGACAAATTGAAAAAATCAGATATTATGAAATTTTACGATAGTGATTCTCCAAATGATGTTTATCGTGTGGATAGAAGGTACTTTGAAAATGTTGTTGAACAGGTTAAAATATATCTGATGTTGCGTCCGATACTGCTCGAAAATCATCCGGAATTATTGATATAATGGCTATAAATTTTGGTCCGTCTCCGTTTCGAGGACCTATACCAACAATCATTAAAAAATCATACGAGGAATGTCTGGTGTATCCAGAGCTGTTTGCACTTGAAAATACCAAACCGGTAAATTTTTTCTACAGACTACCAAAAATCACTAGGCACGATTATGAGAAATTATATGCCATGATATTGCCCGTATGTGATATGATTATTTTAGAACACCATCTCTTGCCATGCGTCGAATTTCTAAAAGGAATAACACCAGAAAAATACAAATGGATCGTTGAAACTACTGATGATGATACCTATTTCAGATTTTATGAGGTATATCATATAGTGCAACCAACAATTGAAACTATTATTTATGCAAACGATCTTTATGATCAATATCCGGAATACCTTATTTGAAATTGTATAATAAGTGGATAAGGTGAGGATAAAAATGTCTAAATATACATTAGAAGTCGATTCAGAACAGTTGAAACATATCTCCAAGGCACTGGACTTCTATGCTCGCATTCAAACTGGTCAGGTGTCCGAGCTGGTTAATCCATATATGGTTCCTCTGCCAGATGCAGATTACAAAGAAGTTGATGAACTTTTGAAAACTCTGAAAAAACAAATGTTTCCAGAGTTACCAGAAGGTGCCTTTTATTCTATCAAATCAAAACACATTTCAGACCAGACTCGCCAGATGATCGACATTTTTGAAGTTATTCGATATCAGCTTATGTCGGAAAGTGATTCTCCAGAGGTTGTTGAAAAGAATGTTAAACCTTTTCATTGGGCCGCTGAAAAACCACTCCCAACAATTATTAAATCCAATCTAGACTGATCTTATTCCCGCACAAAAATTCAAAGCTTGCTCCAACTTGTGATTGTCGGTTGAAGCAATGAGAGATGCCAACACATTCAATAGGTGTTTCATCTCGTCATCGCCTGTCAACATGTGCATGTAATCAAGTGCCTCCAGAAGATTCGACTTTGTTTCGTACAGTTCCTTTGTTTCTATGCTGTTGAGTTCGGTTGAATTCAATTCGATGATTCTTTTCAACTTTGTTTCCATACCAACATAGAAAATACTCAGGAAATCCTCTACCGACCTTTCATACTTTGCCATCATTTTATCACCCTATTACTGGAACAATCTCAAAATGTTTTGTTGAGCATACTGAGACATTGTGAATGCGTATGTTGCTGCTTGTGCTCTAATTGTCCACTTATCCAATTCAGCCTTAACAGCAGCTTCATCAACTTCCATAATCTGAGATTCAGCAGCCTTCAATGTGATGCTGGTGTTTTCCATGTTGCGAACTCTGGATTCCAATCCTCTTGTGGTTGCACCAATATCTGCTCTGATGCCATTCAATGTATCCATTGCCGCATCAATCGCATCCATAGCCGATGCTGCACCAGCACTGCTGGTTAAATCCAAATCACCATCAGCGATACCCAATGTTGCTGTTTTTACATCACCGATGCTAATAGTTGTGGTTTGGCCTGATTGAGCACCAGTTTGGAATGTTTTGCCGGAGAAACTACCATCCAACAACTTCATACCATTGAATGCTGTGTCTTGTGCGATTGCTTCTGCTGATTCCATCAAAGCCTTCACGTCGGCTTCCAATGCCGCTCTCGATTCGACACTGTTTGTATCACTGATTGCTCTGTTGGCTTTGTCTCTGGCTTCCAAAAGAATATCCATGTATTCTTTCAATGCGCTATCTGCGATGTTTGTAAGACCGACAGCATCATTTGTGTTTCTGATAGCCTGATCCAAACCTCTGTGTTGTGCCTGCAATTTTGTTGCGATTGCTAAGCCAGATGCATCATCCTTCGCAGAGTTGATTCTCTTACCAGTTTCCAATTGATGCAAAAGCACCTGTGTTTGTTTGTTAGCATTATTGATCCCGTAGATCGCTTGTGCTTGAGTTAAGTTAAACATGATAACCTCCTGTGGTTGTTGTTAAATATGAAATTTGATTTTCATAAACATAATATCTGTCCTTTTTGAGCAAAACTTTAGGGCGATTTTTCAACTATTTTTCAGTCGGTTAGAAAATTGTATAATAATATGGGGAGTTCAAAACATGACAACTGAAAAAAATAAACTCAAAGACCTACTGTCGAGAACGGTTATTCCTCTCGAACACCAATCCACGCATATTTCAGAATACATCAAAATGATAAGTCAGGATATTGATGACATTGTTTTGATGTTAAAACTTGAATACAACATCGAAACCGACAGAAGTGAGTTATTACTCGATATCAAAAGAGTCGACGGAATCAATCTGACAACTAACCAGAAGGAAACAAAATTTCAGTTGTCAGTCAGACCATCACAAGCACTATTGAAGAAATTTGAGAAAGACTATCCTCAACTGCTTGTGTAAAGCTCATTTTTTTGATATAATAATATGGTGATTAAACAGGATTTTTGCCATGTCTGATACTCTGTATAAAAAGGTTGGAAAAAAGTACGAACCAGTGGGTATTGAATTCACTGGTTTTCCCGCCAATGGTGTCTGGATTGTGGAAGATGGTCGACAGAGTTGCATTTATCCTTTCAAAGATACACCAGAACAACCAACACCTGCATTGGTAAGTTATATGCAATGTAGGGATGAATTGCAACAGCGTATTTCAAAAGAATGGACAGATCGAGAACGATTATCTGTGGTTGATATTGCTGAGATTGCTTGTGAATTTTTTGCTATTAAAGCTGGTGCTATGAAAGTTGCCGGCGAAATTATTGAGGGTTAAAATGAAGTCGTTGAAATTAGTATTAGTTGAACAAATTTTGGAGCATAAGTACAACATCACATCCGATAAGATTTTGGGTGTATGTGAGTTCGGGTCCGCAACCTATGGAACTCAAACGGAAAAGTCTGATTATGACTTTGTCGCTATTGTTGATATGGATGATGGTTACATTCAGTTTGAATCTCCAGATGTGGATATTCATATTATGTCGAAACATCACTACCTATCCAAGTTGGAATCCCATGACATTATGGCATTGGAAGTCCATTTCAATCCAAACCCATTGAAGAAGTATGAGGCTGATTTCACTATCAACAAAGTGAAACTACGCCACAAAATTTCTGCTGTGGTTTCAAACAGCTGGGTGAAGGCCAAAAAGAAAGTGAATTTGGAGAATGAAGATACGTGGACTGGTTACAAGTCTTTGTTCCATTCTATGCGAATCCTCGATTTCGGAATTCAAATGGCTGCTCACGGTCGAATTGCTGATTTCAAGAGTTCTACTCATGTTTGGGAAGAAATTTTGGAAAAGGTTGGTAAGGGTGTTGATTTTGATGAAGTGATGGAATACTTCAAACCAAAACACAACAACAAGTCAACTTTTTTCAGAGAACTCGCCCCAAAAGAGTAATCTTTGTGATATAATACCTTATCAATTCAGATAAGGGATTATATCATGACACCAACTCACTGCCCACACTGTAACACCCCTTGGGAAGAAGAAGAAACCATCTTTGAATGCTTCCTTCGTAAAGGCTATACCGTCGAAAAGGCTGCAGAAACAGCGGCAATGTATGGTTGCACACCGGATACTCCGCGACACTTTGGTAAGGATGTGGTTGGTATTGAAATTCCAGGCAAGTATGATGGTATTTCGTACTGGCAGTGCCAGAAGTGTGATACGGTATTTGACCGCTGGACGATGAAAGAAACCACCATCGAGGATTGAAATGTGTAATCACAATTGGGAGTCAGAAGGCGGTAGAACCTGTCCTAAGTATGAATATGCCAACTGTAGTCAGACGGTTTATGTTTGTAGTCGTTGTGGAGCCTATGATTATGGTGCAGAAGGTGGTCCTTCACACAATGAATGTTTCAATGAGTGTAAGAAGGATTTTGCTAAAGAAATCGCAGATGGATGGTTTGCAGAATACATGTACCTATCCACAAAATAAGTAAAGGAAGAATCGCAATGGAATTTGAATATCAAGGCAACAAATACAGTCTCATTCTGTTTACGATCGCTGGTTCCCGTTTCTACGGTACTCACTATGAGAAGGGTGAGCATCCGTTCAAACCAGATTACGTCAGTGATACCGACTACAGAGGTATCTTTGTAGCCCATCCTGACACCAAATTGGGTTTGACCGGTAAGATCGAGGAAATCGAGGTTAAAACTGCTGGTGAGGATAAGTTGGCTCCAGAGGAACAACGTGCTCTTATCAAAGAACTCAATGAGAAGTTGGGTTTGAATATGGCTGAGGACGAAGACTTGGTGCTGTATGAAATCAAGAAATTCGTCACTATGGCTTTGGAAAACAACCCAAACATCTGTGATATTATTTTCGCTGATGATGCTGCTGTCATCTATGAGAATGATAAGGGTAAGAAGCTGCGTGAAGAAGGTAAGGGCATCTTTATGTCCACAAAAACCAAATTTACGTTCAGTGGATACGCTATGAGCCAGTTGAAGCGCATCAAAGGTCACAACAAGTGGATTGTCAAGTACCCAAAGACCGGTCTGGTTCTATCTGCTCTGAAAAAGGCTTTCGCCGCTAAGGATGTTGATTACAACTGGATGACAGATCATTTTGGTGGTCGCGTTTCTGAGTTTGTTACCGAAGTTAAGCAACAAGAGGCTAACAAGCTTGGAAAGGTGAAATCTGTCGAGTGGGAAGATTTTGTTGAGAAGTATGGTGTTGATCGTGTTGAATGGGAGAAAACCCATGCTTCACTCGCTTCTGATGAAAAAACAAAGCTGGCTGAAAACACTTTGTTTAAGGATGAAGTTGGTCACTACAGAAAACCTCAACTTATCGACTACTGCGCTGCTAAGGATTTGAAGGCTAAGAGACATCCGTTGGAAACAACTGAGCCTCACCAACTCAATCCTAACATCAGCACCAGTAGCGTTACTCTGAAAGAGTTTTTGATGGAGGAAGCTAGTTTCCGAACTGTTTCCAAAACTCAATACAACATCTTTACACCAGCTACAAAGGATTTCAATGGTGGTATCTTTGCCAGAAATGGTAATTTGAAAATCAACGATCCAGAAGAAGTTGGACAGTTCGTTTGCCAGTTGAGTGTTGATGACACCAACTACAACCGTGACTTGGATGATGTTGAAAAGTTGTGGGATTGGAGGACTGGACGAAACGAGAAACGTAGCGTGTTGGAAGAGCATTTTGGTTACGATACCAAGCACGCTTCTCACCTTGTTAGACTGTTGCTTGGTGCTCAAAACATCTTAACTACCGGAGAGTATCATCCTAGACTTACTGGTGATAATCTTCAATTGGTGAAAGATGTTTTGAATGGTAAAAAGCCATATGATTGGGTTGTTGAAATGGCTACCAAGATGGAGGTTGAATTGGAGGAACTTTACAAGACTTCCAAACTTCCAAAAACTCCAGATCACAAGAGGGCTAATGAACTACTGTTGGAACTCTCAAGAGAGATGTAAGACAAAAATGCCGGAACTAAACATTCCGGCATTTTTTACATTCCATTATCGGGATCACTGTAATCTATCAATTGGGTAAATTGTCCTTCTTTTTCAACAGTATCACCAAACGCCTTATTGAATGCACTCATTAGAGATAATGGGCTGATGTTGTTCTGTTTTAATCTTTCCAATAGCTTTGCATCAAAACTGTATTTACCGTCTATTCTGATGATTTCATGCACCATAGTTATTATGAAGGCATGATATTCTTTGTTTGTGTATTGCTTGGATAATGTGGTGCATGGCATTTTCTCCGCTATATCCAAAAAAGAATATGGGAATTTCCACACCGAAAAGATTTTATGGGCTACATCGTATGATGAATAATCGAGTAATTTTTTCTCTACTATGTAAAGTGCATCCGTGTGTCTGATTGTCTTGAATTTTTCTGCCTGTAAGTTGTAGTCCAAAGCCTTTGCTGTTAGCATGGTTCCCAAGGCAAGTAACAACGACGCGGTATTCATTGTTTCATAATCATTTTGGTCAATGCGTAATTCACGACACCACGCTTTTAATAATTTTGCTCTCAATTTGTTGATTTGAAATATATCCTCATACGCAATTCCATACATAGATACATCGATTTCATTCATCATTTCATCGACTAAACCCTGAATAGTAACAGCGTAGATGTTTTTCTTACCCAACAAAACCAATGCCTTTGAAACAGATGTTACTTGTGACCTAACACCATAATATGCGGAATTGATTGTTCTTAAAATCTTACCGGTCACAACCATATCCTGCTCAATTATTTCTGCCATTTTGTTGAAATGAATATTATCATCGAAACACGCTTTCTTAATATCTTCAACAACACTAGGCATTGCCTTAATAGATTTTGTTAAATCGGTTAATGAAATTTTCGTGGAATTAAACGGTATATAAACCATATCACTATTGGGTGATGCGATTCCGATGATTAGTTGTTTTAATTCTCTTATATCAATTGTGTTGCTATCATAAACCTTATCGGTTTTCAAAATACTTTTTATTTTTTCTAAGTGGGCTTTTTCTAACTTGGAATAAACGATCAATTCTGTGTTATCCAAAATCTTTTGATTCAATATGTCAATGATCGTTCCATCCTTCAACTTGATGTCGGATACTAGGATCTTTGGTTCGGTGGATGTTTTTATGATATTTACGATTTTTTCAACACTATCGGATGCGTTTACCATAGAGAATGATGAATCTAGAATTTTTTCCATCATAGATATAGTTGGTTGATCATTCAATAAAACCAATATGCGATGTGTTGTTATTCTGGCAGCTTTGTACCCATGAACTTTTACTGCTGGTGGATTGTCCAACTTTGTATTGTAGAAAGTCGGTTGGTTGAAATTAACTCCAGGCGCAAAATCTTCGGAGATAAGCTGAAATTCATCAACCCATGTCTTTAATTGATCCTGCATAATTCCAAACCACTCACGAACCTCTTCGCTTATTTCACAGTCGTTATTTCTAAGAAAGGACATGATGTCCTCACTTTTTTCAATGACTGATGTTATTTCTTCAAATTTGAACGTTGAAATAAAGGCTTTGAAGGAGTGAACTTTCCTAAACAGAGCATTGATTTGTTCCTTATAGTTTGTGACGGGCAGATTTCCCAATGTCTCTTCGATTGCATAGACTATAGCATTTAATCCGTCTATGATATCGTCGATATCTTGGTAAGTCAATGATTCATCATCAAAAATTATAACATCTTTATTCATAAGCGCAAGTTATATATGACATTTAGTTGGTAAAAGGTATTTATGTGGTGGTTTTGTAAAATAGAATTATAGGGAAGGGGCTTAAAATGGTTAAACACGATTTGATTAGAAAATACTTTCATGGCTGTGGCTCGTGTAGGGCCTGCTGTGACGGCAAGTTATTCAGTATGGGGAATGTCACATTCTCAGATTTCAAAAAAATAGTGCGATTGTTCCCGACAGTGTTCGACCCTGTGAGCAAAAAATTTCTGTTCATGTATTCACTGGCACCTATGGTCGGTTGTCATTATTTTAGGGACAACGCATGCTCAATATACAACACTGTAGATAGACCAGATACATGTCTAAACTTTCCTTTTGGATTGGATGAACAAACGGTTTATGCAGATTATAAATCATGTCCAAATTTGAATGATAATCCAAGTGATTTCCCTACCATTATTGAGAATGGAACGATAAATCCACGAGTGATGAATGAATTCTTCACAGAGTTTCAATATGTTTCCAATCTAAAGAATAACAATTTAATTTTGGAAGAATTTGTCGACATGGTATTCGTAAGTGAATCATTGAAGCCGTTTCCACCATTCAAAACAACGGATGGGGAGTTGATAAACATACGGGAAATTGAAGCAAACAAAAATCTTATGATTTTGGATGTTGACAAAATTACAAAAATTATTAGTAAAATGAACAATTTACTATTCAACAGTTTTATCCATGGTCACCTAATATCATTAGAGAATCTTCCACAGTTCGGTAAAAGATTGCTACAACAAATTTGAAGTGAGGATAGTAAAAGATGATAACACCATTAACAGATGATAACTACAAAGACGTTTTGAATGATCATTTCAGCAGATCAGAAATCGTTATTTGTGGGATTTCTCCGAACCCTGCAAAATGTGAGGAATGTCAGGCGACACAAGAAAATGCAATGAAGTTTTTTGCTGTTAATCCGGACAGCAACATCCGCTTTTGTTTTGTCGATTACTCAAAGTACAATGCACTACAGAACTATTATGAAATTCACAAGATGGATCTCTACCCAAAAGTCATTGTTTTTTATGGTAATTGGGATGACAAAGAGTTCATTGAGGGTAGAATCACTCTCGAAAAATTTGAAGAAATTGCCAAAAAATTACCTCTCAAAGTCTGAACATTTTTGGTATAATGACCAATATAACAACCACTGATAGGGGCTCTAATGGCTAAGAATTACAAAGATCCTACCGAATTTGATCCTTCCAAGCTGACAGAGGACGCGGTTAAGGAAGCACTCAAAGAAGTTGAGGAAAAATGGCACGATTTGGGTAATGGTATTTCGGCCAAAACCAAACTCACCAACAAAATGGAACAGAAATTGGTCGGTTTGGTGAATGATGCCAAATCCGGCAATTGGAAGCGCCACATCGAAGAAGCAATCGTCCAGATGATTACCTACAACTACTCGTCTAATGAGTCGTTGATGTGGTATGGACATTTGGTTACTCAATGTGAAATTAAGCGTGACCTGTCGATGCCTTCTCCCGCCGGTGTTCGTTTCATGTTTAATAAGTATGAAATGTTCATCAACCCTCTATTGTTCGGTCTTTACACCACTGACGAGCAGATTGCGATTTTGAAGCACGAAATGCTTCATATTATCAATCTCCACATTGTTCGTCAAAAGGATCGTGAGCATAAGAAGTGGAATTACGCCTCCGACCTCTCTATCAACCAGCTTATCAAGAACATTCCCGAAGATGGTTTGCAGCCTGAGAAGTTTGATTTTGAAAAGAATCTCAATGCCGAACAATACTACGAAATGATTCCTACCCAATACACCGGTGGCGGTGGTGGGGACGATGAAAGCGAAGGTGGTGGCGGTCAATCTGGTGGTTCTGGTCAATCAGGTGAAGGTGAAGGTGACGAACAAAAGGATGGTCAGGGTGGTGGCGATGTAGTTGATGATGAAAAGAAGTTGAAGGATATGATCGCCGGTGCTCTCCAACAAGCCAAGAATGGTATGATTGGTGACCACTCCAAGTGGCAGGAATCTGAGGGTGATGAACAAGCTGCAAAGGAAATCACTCGCCAAATGACGGAAACTGCTACCAATAAGAGTCGCGGTATGAGTCCTGCTGAATGTTCCGACGCAATTGCCATGCTCAAAATGAAAGAGCAAATCAATTGGAAGAAGGAACTGCGCCGTATCGTTGGTAACAGAAAGGCTTTCTCCAAGCTAACCATCAAAAAGAATGACCGTCGTTTCCCTGATCGTAAGGATTTGCGTGGTAAAACATACGATCACGTTGCCGACATTCTGGTTATCCTCGACGTTTCTGGCTCAATGAGTGATGAAGAATTGCTCTATGGTCTGAATGAAACCCGCGCCATTGCTGAGAAGGCGGGTGCTGGTGTGAAGATTATGCAGGTTGATACCGAACCTAAGTTGGTGGAAGATTTCGATCCAAAATCCAAGAAATTTACCCGTCGTGGTTTTGGTGGTACTTACCTGTATCCAGCTGTCGAATACGCAATGAAGCACAAGGTTCGTTTTGATGCGGTTGTGATGGTTACTGACGGCTACATTGAAAGTACATGGGATGGTGTTATTCCACGTGTTCCATTCATTTGGTTGGTTACTCAGGATGCGAAGAAACTGTCCCTCGACATTTCATCCTATCCAAGAATGAAGGCTTACACGCTCAAGATTGACAAAAAGGGCAAGTAATGTCCTATGGAAATAAATGGACATTTTTGGTATTAAATTCCACGAATGGGAAGCAACTTACATTGGTTGCTCCATTCGTGGTTTCAATTGATAATCTAGTTTCTGGATCGTCTTTATCCAACATTGATTATGAATCATATGTGTTTGAGTTTGGTGGTGAAACACTGACACAACCTCGTAGAAATTTTTTCGACAGTGAGAAAGATGCTACAAAGGCATTCATCAGGATTATAGGCGATTTTTATGATTGGCACAGTGATCCAAATAATGCTCCAGTAGCAGCATATTCCGAGTGGAAAATGAAGGCGGATGCGATGACGGAATACTTAGAAAACAAATATTTACAGTGTTATCCAGAAGTTTTTATCTAATAATTGTAAAATAGGATGAAATAATATAGGAGAATGAAATGAACGATTATACGAAGTGGAATACATTTATGGCTATCGACCTTGGTTATGGTGATGTTAAGATCGCTTTGAAGAAGGAAGATGGTACGATGATGGTTGCAAAATACCCATCTGCTGTTGCTAAGGTTAATCCTAAGCGTTTTGGTGCTGGTGAAGCTGTTGAATTTGAAGGTGATCACTATCTGATTGGTGAGCATGCTATCAACTACAAACCAGTTGAAATGAACGACTATGAAACCCTCGAAAAGTATTCCCCACTGTTATTGTTTCATGCTTTCCGCAAGTATGGTGAGTTCGACACTGTCGTAACTGGTCTTTCTATTCGCCAGGAAGATAATTCCGGTGATTTTAAGAATCGTCTATCCAACTTCACCATTGATGGCAATGAGTTTAATCTCGATGTTAAGTTGCTCCCACAGGGTATCGGTGCGAAGATTGTTGTCGAAAAGCAATTTGCCGACATTACCAATTATCTAGTTTGTGATGGTGGTTTCAATACTGTTGATTTGGTTCCAGTATTTGATGGTAAGGCTGATATTCACTCTGTTGATGCGTTGGAAAATCGCGGTATCATTGAAGTCGTTAATGAGTTGATCGACTATATCTCCGGTGAATACAACATTGAATTGACACCAAAGGAAGCAAAGTATGCTCTCGACAACAAGAGCATTGAAATCTATGGTAAGGAAGTTGATTTGGCTGAGGAAATCAAACACATTACCAATGAGTATTCTAAGGATTTAGTGCGTCAGATTGAACGTAAGTTTAAGAAGTCGTGGCACAAGTTCCAGAAGGTTATCATTGTTGGTGGTCTTTCTCACTATGTTGATGTTTCGGTTTATGAACACCTTGCAGTTGTTCCAAAGGGTGAGTTCTACAATGCTGTCGGTTTCCTACAGTATGCGGAAGAAAAGTTGTCTGGTACAGTTGTTCCAGCTAAACCAAAGGTCGTAAGACGTAGAATCTCCAATCTGTAATATGAATAAAACTGGTTTTGGTAATACAGAATCGGCATTGATTCTGGCAGAAATTCTAGAACAATTTCCAAAAGAAAGAAGGAAGATTTCTGCCAGTTTCAATGAATACACAACAATACAGAAAGAGATAGTTGAAAGTAATCTTAGTGTTAAGCTAAAACGCCATATGCTAAAGGTTATTTTGGAGCGATTTAAAGTAAAACTTGATAGATATGAAGGTGATGTGAAAACCTTCTCACACAATGTTTTTACACAGATATATCGAAAACATCTGAGTTCACTTTAACAAGCAAACCCAACATCATAAATTGTTGGGTTTTTTTGTCTCTAATTTTTCTCAAAATGCCACTAATTTGTTATATTCATTACAATGTGTTTTGTAAAATACTATTCATTGTGAAGCAAACAAAGAATAATAAACGAGAAAGGGTCGTATTGTGGATAAGATATACATGAGTTGGGATCGATTCGATATCGATATCAAGGAATTTAGCGATTTTATCACTCAACATGACTTCGTTCAGGACTCGGTCATTTTGGCTTTAAAAAGGGGCGGTTTTGCTTCGGCAGCAGCACTTTCAAATAAGACTGGAATACCTATCTCTACCGTTGCCTATCAGACCAGAGATGGAAACGACATCGAACCAAACTTTTTGGAGCCAGAATTAATCAAAACAGCAAAAAAAATAATCATACCGGACGACATTTATGATACTGGATTGACGGTCGAAAATACAGTTAAAGTATTGATAAATAAGTTTGAAATACCTATTCAAAATATAGTCGGACTATTTCATTATGGCAGCACAAATATCAACTATACTAAGTTGAAATTGTATAAGGTTATGTCACAGAACTATGGTGAGTGGGTTCAATTTCCATGGGAGTGAATGATGTCGGATGAAAGTAATTTGGTCGATTGTGGTAAAGTTAGTGGTGTCTTTGATGAACGTGATTTAAAAGGATATATAAAAATCAGTGATTTATTACAGAAACCATTTGAAAAGTATATTGGTGGATTTGAAATTCCAAATTCATTGAGAGATATTTTGGATGCAGATAGAGTTAATGCAATTATCACATGGTACTATAGCTGGAAACTTACTGAACACCCCGATAGACAGAATACATGCACAATAAAAGAGATTTTTGGATATTATGAAGGAATAACTGTTATTATTGCGATAAACCTATACAAATATCTAAGAAATAAAGGGTATGATCCAGAAGTGGTAGAAAAATTTTTGAATGCACAATAAATATTACAATGAAGGAACAAAAGGATGCACGAGAACAATATGAGATCTAATATGAAGGCACACACAGTTCAGCCACAGGAAGAATTTTTGAGACAAGTCCTCTTTATGAAAGACGAAGAGAAGATTCTTGCCGTGTTTCCTTTCTACCACAATATCAGTGACAATGAATATGAAATGGTTGTTGGTAATTTCTTTCAGGATGCAGAAATTACGCCTCCAAAAAGTGAATTCTGTCTAATGCATGAAGCTGAGTTTGGTTGGGGTTGGATTCACAACAAGATGATTACTCATTTAGAAGTTGCGGAACAGGAAGATTATAAAGACTTCAAAAATTTGCTTGTTTCTAATAAAGTAATCAAAGAAACATTTATTTTAAACGAGAGTTAATATGGCACACTTGGGTAGCCCAAATTATAGGGTTGGTCTAATTATTGCGAAGGCACAACCATTCCATAATGGTCATTTGAAAATTATCACGGATGCGTTGATGCAATGTGATGAAGTGATTTTCTCCATTAGAGATTACGATACGGCTTTTTTCGATTATAATTTAGCACAACATCTTTTCCGCCAACTGTATAATCTGGCTGATAGAATTGCTTTTTTTGGTACAAAATATGATCCGACTTTGGGCATACCAAAGCACGTAATCAATAGAACTTTGGAAAAATTGAAAGAAGCAAAATATCACATGCCTACTCATTTCTTCACAAGTTATGATTTGTGGGTTGAACCTGCCAAAGAATTGCAACTTGAAACTATCAAAGTTACCACTCTTGCAAATCATAATTCACAAGACATTTACCAGAGTATTGTTGATGGTACTGATTTTTGGAAATCAAAAGTTCCATACGCATTAGTTGATGAAATTGAAATGTATATTGCCACAAAGAAAAGAGCACAGAATAATAATATCTGAAACCAAAATAAACCCTCAATAATGTGATATAATGTATTGAGGGTTTTTTAACGTTCAGATTTGGGGTAAATATGAAGATTGCACTTGACTATGATGATACATTTACAGCAGATCCAGAGCTGTGGACATTTTTCATCGAAAAGGCCAAAGAGCGTGGTCATACTGTTTCTCTTGTAACATTCAGGTGGGAGCCTGATGAAGGACAGCACGACCCATACCACAATGCGGATATCAAGAAGCATGCGGCGGAAATAGGTGTTGATATTGTTTTCACTCATGGTTTTCAAAAGGCACATCATTTTGATGCTGATATTTGGATTGATGATTCACCGGAATGTATCCCACATCCACGTAAGTTGTGGGATGCATACAGAGAAGCCAGAACCAAGGAAGATGGGGAAATAAAGGCTGGCTGGAGTTGGTAAGTAATATACCTTCTGTTTTTACAAATATTTTTTGTAAAATTACCAAGTATAAGATAATACACACAGAAGGTATATTATGGGCATTGATTTAATAACATCTAATAAGGCTGGAATATCACTTCAAAACATCATTGATGTATTGGTAGATAAATCCGTTTCTAAGAAGGACATACAAGCTTCTCTCAATACAACATCCAACATCGATCCGTTATTGAAGAAGTTGGAAGATTCTCTGCTCATTAAGAAAGAGAAAAAAGGAACAAAAGTTCTTTATAGTGTATGTCAATCAGAACCACAGTTAGAATCGGGAACTGTATTGGAAGTTCAGGTTTCAACTACAAAAAAGATAAAAAAAGCAACAAAAGATAAGGTTGAAACACCTGTAGTTGAACCTGTTATTGATGTAATCCATACACCGCCAGTTGTGGAGGAACAACCAAAGCCGACAAAACGTAAAGTTACAAAAGCTTCGCCAAAGTCCGACATGACACCAGCAGAAGTTAAAAATATAAACACCCAGACAGAAATAATTTCAAAGGATCATCAAATTACTGCACTTGTACAGATTGACGATGATAAGAAAAATAAAAAAACTGCAGCTCCAAAGACAGAAGAAGTTAATGAAGATAACCTTGAACTCCTTCGCCAAGAATTGTCTGGTAGGTTGGGTAAGGAAGTTACGGCTGTTCTTCATAAACGTAATGACAGAGCATTGAAGGAAAGAAAGAAAAGTGCTCAGGAAATCTACGAAGCACAAAAATCCATTGCATCGGAACCAGTGCAGGACGAGGCATACGACACCGAAAATCCTTACAGATTTGTAATGAATTTTTTCACTTCCACATTGAATGGTGAGAAGGCAACACCATATTTCAGAAGAAGGGATGAATATGTTGTCAAATCAATTTACAACAAATTCAAGGCATTATGTGAAACTGTCGATGATTATGCCGTAACACCACAAAATTTACCATTCTATAGAGTGATAACAATCAATGAACAAGAAAAATTGGTTAAAATTTATCACATCGACATGAATCGTATTGTGCGTGGGGTTCATACCTTATTCAGACTGAATCGTTTTGATGATATGTTTTTGAAATTTAAATAAAATAAAAGGTGATAAAAAATGGCTAGAAAAATTTGCATGGAACATATAATCGGACAATGTAGAAATCCAATGAAACAGGCAGGACAATCCCCACAACAGGGATATGAATGTCCATATTGCTTGAGAGAAGATGGTACTGATGGTACTGGTGAATTATTGGTTGAGGCAGACAAAGCCGCAAAAGTGTTTGAAGTTCTAAAAGATAAAATCAAAGAATAATCCTATTGTTTGAAAATTATTATTGTTGGTGTTGATAAATACCAATATAAGAATAAACAATGGAGTTATAAATGGCAACATCAGCACATCATATAGATGTTCCTTGGTGTGTAGTGGGAAATGTTACAATTTTACACCACACAACTATTTCAATGAATATCGCTGTTCAATACGATGAAAGAACTGTTTTTGGTTCACATGGCGCATATGCCGTTTGGACAGGTACAGCACCAAGAAGCTATAGCATAAACGCAAGTATGGTCGGTGCAAACAATTTGGAAATAATGTTTAATATGGCTCAAGCTGCGGCAGCATATGCATGGACACAAGAGAGCCCACCACAATGTAAAAAATTAGATTTGCCACAAATTGCGATGGGTTTATTTGCTACTAAGGTGAGAATTGAAAGTACGGACGCATCTATTCAGGAAATGGTGCATATTCAGTCGGGATATCCAATACAGATAGATATTTCACTATCAGTAAAAGAATGTAAGGCAATTTAAGGAATAAAAATGGGATTATACAGTTCGTTCAATCCGGCAGATTATTATGATGAACCGGTTGTCAAAAAAACACAGGCTCAAACACCTGCACAGCCTGTGAAACAGGACTATAAAAAACCACACCAGGTGGCAGATTATGGCCTGACAGAACAAAAAAGGAGATCACTTTATGAGGAAGCACAGAAAGTAGCAAGCTCCAGAGAAGAAATAAAGGGTCCGGATTTTAGGGATATATACAGAGTAGGACAAATGATTGCTGTACAGGCTCCAAATGGAACCCTTAGAACCAAAAAAGGTAGAATTGTTGAAATCGTAGATCGAGATCTGATGTATGTTGGTATGGAAGATTCATACAAAGATGTTAATGATAATTGGTTGGTCGACTTTGTTACTTCAAAAGATATTATCACCAAACTATAAATTTTACGGATTTTGGGATTAAATTTGTAAAATATAGTTTGGTTGATATAAATAAAATTGTGAGTAGCGATATTCAAAGAATTATTTAGAAGTCCATTGGACTTTAAACAACCGAAAACGTGTGAGGTTTTTGTAAAATCAAACACAAGACTACTGGTCTTTAAACATAAACTTAACTAACCAGTCCCAGTGACTTTAAACAAGGAGAAAAAAATGGCAATTAACCTAAGAAAAACCGTAAACAAAGACAAACTCAAAGCTAAATTTGAGGCTGAATCCCAAGGTGGAAACCAAGGTCCAAGTGACTTCCTACCTTACTTCAAACTGAAGAACAAGGATTCTATCACAATGCGTTTCTTATCTGACGCAAATCCAAACAACCAAGATTTTTTCACATACACCGAAGAAGTATTCAACTTCAATGGCAAGAACATGAAGTTTGATGGTCCTTCGAAGGATTGTCCTGCTTCCAAGATTGCTTCTGAGTTGTTCGCCGAAGCTAAGGCTGCTGGTGAAGAAACTGCAGAAGGCAAAGAGATTCGTGAAAAGGCTCTCAAGTATTACAAGAAGCGTAAGTACCTCGCAAACGCATACATTGTTGATGCACCTGATTATTTCTGGACTGAGGCTGGCCTTGATCCTACAAATATCAAGGATCGTGTGAAGGTAGTTTCCCTTCCAAAGAAGACCTATGATGGTATCAAGGATACTGTTATGGACGAGCAGTTTGATGATGTTGAATTCTACAACTTCGGTGACGATGTTGTGAACTTCAAGATGACTGTTAAGAAGAATGCTGGTGGTTTCAACGACTACTCTGCATCCAAGTTTGAAATCAAGCCAAAGGATCTCGATCTTTCTGATGAAGAAATCGACGCAATCGCTGAGTGCTTGAAGGATCTCTCCACACTATTCAAGGCACACACTGTTGAAGAATTCAATGAAGCTATTGAAATCGAACAGAATGGTTCCGATGAAGAAGGTGAAGAAGATGCTCCAAAGGCTAAGAAGACTACATCTACCCAAGCTAAGAAGGTCGCAGCTGCTACAGATGATGAAGATAGCGATGATGAAGATTCTGAACCAGCTCCAAAGGCAACCGTTAAGAAGCCAGCTAAGGTTGAAGAACCAGCTGATGATGAAGATGGTGAAGATGAAGCTGAGGAAGATGCACCAGCACCAGAAGCAAAGAAGGACATCAAGTCGCTCAGAAGCGGCATCCTTAGCAAGTTGAAGATTCAGGAAGACGCATAATTTTCCGATAGATATTGAGGGGATAGTATGGCATCATATGCAGAAGATAGAGAGAGACAACGCCGTGGTGAGATTTTGTTTAAGGACAAAAGAATCAAAGATGGGTGGGTGCTCAATCTAGTTAAGCAAAATGAGGACATATTATCTACCTCTTTATACGATGCCTCTGGTAAGATGCTGGAGAACAAGACATTTTTGACGCAGAAAGATGAAGATATCGCCAAGCTAAAAGAATATGTCACCCTCTTTGAAGAAAATCCAGAAGCAAACTATCCGAGAATGAGCAGAATTACTTTGCGATAAAGGGGAAAATATGCCTACAAAAAACAAGTCTGAATCAGCGATAAAACCAGAAACAACAGAAAAGGTCGAATTAAAGACCGTGTACACGTTTGTTTTTGGTAGAAATATCTACACCGTACGAATGAGTGATATCAAGAAAGTAACTTTACTTGGTCATCAGTTCATCGATAAGAAGGACGATAAAGAGGAAGTTACCAAAACTCTTTATATTTTTTCTGTGGTTGGTAATCAAATAAGTGGTATAACTGAGGCAGACGCAGAAGGTAATCAACGTCCGGTGTATGAAACCATTATGGAAGTAAAAGCTGAGGAAGATGATTATTCCACACTGTATAACATTTATGAAGATTTAATTATCAAGTGGGACAGATATCAGCAGTTTGTTCAAAACAAGCAATCAGTCTAACGCACTTAAAAATTTACTTATCTTCGTTTTCGGTAGAGTGTAATGCTCTACCGAACTTATATCTTCTTCTGTAAAAATATTGAATTGAATTGTTGAATTGGTTGTCGTTATGTGTGTGAATACCAGAGGATATGTTTGAATATCACAGCCACATTTTGAATTTGGCAGTGTGAATGCAATTTGTTCTTTGAAACACTTCTTGGAAATATCTTTATCTTCCAATTCTTCCGTTGAAATTATTACTTCTTCACCGGATTCGGTTGAAAACTCATAGTTTTCTATCTTCCCACTTAAAATCTTTTTCATAACTTTGAAGTTATCTTCATCCACATTGATATTGTATGATCTTAAAATAGACTCTACAAGGTGTTTATTTTTTATCGTGTAATTAAGTGTCACGTTATAGTCGATATAATTGTTTGTTGAAACAAAGTTTGGAACAATATTGTTAGATTCGTCACTACCATTGAAGAATGTCTTAATATCAATCTCATACTGATACGCATTATAATAGTGGGGCAATTCTTCAAATAATTTTGTAAAATGTTTGATATAAGTTGATTTTAGTATTTTGGATACTTTTTTGTTGCCGATTAGATACGCAAGGATTTGTGCTTGAATCAACTTGTTATCTAATTTTTGAATTTTGTTCATCATGGTTGGGAATCCTTAGCTATGGTGATTATTGCCGTTTTGAAAATATTTATCACTTTTTTGCCGTGAAATCAATAAACTTTATGTGATTGATATAAAAAATCATCACAAAAGTCAATCAACATTAAATGTATAATAAGTATTGACACCTAAAATATTAGAAAAGGGAATGAAATATGGAAGAAAGTAGAGCTGAAAACTATACCAACATTTGGTCATTCGACAATGAAGTTGTTGAAAAAAATAAAGAGGCGAAGAAAAAAGAATTCGATATTCCCGACGAAGACATTGTAGCCACCAATGTAAGTGGTTTCATTATCAATTCCGTTGGTAATATTGTGGCTAAGTTTGGTTTTTTTGTTGAAACTGCAAACGATGAAAGAGTAGATCTAAAAATAAGTGCCGATGGTTTTATGGCATCGGTATATAATAGACCAACAAACATTATTGTTGGGTATGGTCATCCTCTTGGTTTTTATGGATTGGTTGATCCAGCACAATCACAAATTCTACATCTTGGACCGGAACAGGCAAATGGTGAGAATATCATTATCAGTATTGAAAATGATGACAAGCTTAAAGAACAGGGGTTGGTTTGCCTTATGAGGGATATCGATGTTGATACAACTATTTTGGCGGATGATGTTAGAGAAGATTTCGAGCAATCTATTACTGATGCTAGAGAAGAAATTACAGATTTGAATGATATCGAACAGGCATTCAATTCTTATTTGAGACACATCTATGTTATTTTGGGTGACGATTTTACTAAAACCGATAACACCCCCATCGAAGAGGAAGAAAGTCATGTCTGATTTTATTAAAGATACTATTTTGATTGATGAAAAACTCAATCTTACTATGCCAACTATTGGTGATTCATCATTAAAGGCTGTGATGCTGCCTTATTATGTAGATTCAAATTCTATGGATCTTATGGTTGTTATGATGCGTTCGTTGTCACCTGGAGGTTTTAAAAGAACCGGTAAAAAGATGGGAATCACTGCCCTAACCATTACCTTGCCAGAGGATAAGCAGATTACAGTAGAAGAAGCATATGATATGCTACAGCTACCGGCGAAACTACAAAGAGCAATCCCATTTGGTAGTGTAATGACTGATCCGATGAATTCGGATGAAACCTTTGAATTGGTATTGATTGAAATTGATCCAGTATCTCTATTGGATAAGAAAAGAGGTATAGTCTATCAGGAAAAAGGAAAATTTGAAATTGGGGCGATTAGATTTTCTGATATTCTCGAAGGGATTAACAATCAGTTGATAGTCGATATGAAGACTAGACTTATTCTGAATGAATTATACATCATGGCAATGGAACAGAATAATAGAGAGCGCCAAGAAAATATTGGTGCTGTTGGTGGCGGAAGTAATCTTCCACCAGGCTTCGGTGAACAAAAGGATACTGTGAAAACCGCCGATATACCGGATGAAGTTATCGCACAAAATTCCCAAAAAGATTTTGGAGCAATTTATTCCAAAGCGTCCGCAACTAGCGACACGGAGTTTGTGCCTATTACAAAGCCGGGCACATAAATCAAAATAGTTTTTTAGGATAAATAAAATGGGGTGTCAAAACCCCATTTTCTTATCAACCAACCACAGTGAGTTATGGACATATGATTTATAATAGCTTGGATGTTAAAAAACTTGAACACAATCAAGAACTATATCTCGTAAGATATAGTCGTTCGGAATATCCAGATTTTATCATTGTCAAATTCAAGGACTTTGAACCGGCGGAACATATTAGATATGTGACGGAAAAGGGAGTTGTTAAAAAGATCAATATGAAGAAGGTTACATATAGACTTTTTAAGGACAAGAATGAAATGGCTAGGGTATTGTATGATTGTTTTGAAAAACGCCACATTGAGTTGTTTGATGATTACAAACCTATGTTTTTAGTCAGCCAGGACGAAAGACCTGAATTGTGGATTTGAAAATAAATACACAAAACGAATCTGGATAAAAAATGAAATTAAAACAACTACTACTTGAAAACAAGAATATAGATATGCAGAAATTGGATTCCCTTGTGAAAACATCGGAGAAGCCAATATATGTCGTAGTTGCTGGCTCTGTTGGTAGTGGTAAATCCTATGTGGTTGATAGAGACTTGGATATTGAAACCATCGACCCAGACAAATTCACCGTAGAATTGGGTGATGGTGTTTATGATGGCAAGAATGTTGCCAAATCAATGGCAATGGTTAAGAAGGCTGTTGCGGAGAGATTGGATAAGAAGCAAACCTTCCTACAGCAAGGCACTTCTGCCAACCTACAATCGACAATTAACAAACTCAAAGTAGCCAAAGAAAAGGGCTTTATTACAGTGCTGTTATATGTTGATGCACCGGTAGACCAAGCAATCGCACAGGTAGAGAAAAGAGTATCTGCCGGTGGTCATGGTGATACCATCGACAGAAAGAAGGTTGAAAATACTTCTGCTGGCGCAAAACTTACTTTCAGAGCATTGTCTGGTGTTGATTTCGATAAAGCAACAGCAGAAGATTTAGAACGTGTAGAGCAGGCCTTAGAGAAAACAGAAAAGTCAATAGATGCTGCCAGAAAGCATCTGGATTATTTCATTAGGGTCGACAATAAATATTAATTGGTAGTCTAGTAGGTGCAGTATGAGTTAAAAGGACTCTAGCCTCATTTTCATGTGGAATGTTGTATTGTCCTCCTTAACGATAGTTCGGTGACCTCGCCAGAAATGGTTCAAGGAAGTCTTGATTAAAATTCCTCACTGCATGGAGCAATGCAGGCGTAATCCGACGAAGTGGTGCGAAGCCACTATAGCTGTTGCAAATGTGTCAGGTTTTGAATTGGTAGGTGGGCTTAGAAGCAGCCATCCTTTAAAGAGTAATCCGTCGTTCTTGCAAAAGTCGGCATTTAAGTTTGTGATTCAGTTGACGCACAGATTTCTTTCAAGATCACAAATGTACATGTACTGCGCCAGTTGGGAAACTGGACCCGAAGTCGCCGAGCTATACGTTAATAGCCGGTACGCCAATGAAGTTACAGTGGTTGATTGACTTGGTGTATGAGGGGGGAACAACCACTGGAAGATGATTTTTAGCGTAAAAGCACACCAATTCAAAATTTTTTTGCCTATTTGGCAAAAAATCTTGCAAAATCCAAAAACTTTCTGTATAATATGATTTCTAAGTTGATTCACCGAAGCTTGGGAAGCTGCGGTTCGTGCCATTGTGCGACGCAACGAAGGGCTGGATTTCATTATTCAACCTCCCTGAAAAGGGAAACTTCGGTGAATCAATTTAGATAGCAAAAAAAGTTGAAAAAAATCTTGATTTTCTGAATTTTTTCTGTATAATTAAGAAATGTTGGTTACACAGAAAAATATTTTTAAAAAAGCTTGATTTTCTGAATTTTTTCTGTATAATTGATGTATGAGTTTGAGAGTGTTCCACTAAACACTTAGTAACTGAGTTTTTAGTGGAGCTAGTCTCCCACAGCGTGATGTGGATAGCAGAGATAGCATCTCTGTAATGCGGGTTTGGTAATCCCGCGCCAGGTACCTCGGTATTTGGTTGATTTACGCAAGCTGACCCAAAGCTCTGTTGATTGCAGGGCGGTTAGGAAATGAGAAGTACCTGACCTATCAGCGAAGAAGTGAAACCTACAGAATAATCAACTGTATCCGTGAGAGCCAATCGGTAGATCGGGTAGAAACTGGGGACAGTGGAAAGGTTTATCCAACACTTCGAGTTGAGACATGGGAACAGTAGGATAGCTGTCAGAGTGTAAAAGCAAAGGCTACTATCCAGTTTGAAAGGTTTGGTCCATAAGGCCAGATTCTTGAAGAACCGTTGAAGTCGAAAGATGGAGACAGAAGGTGTTTGGTATTTTGTAGGTCATACTATGAAGCCAATGGGCAGACACATCTTCACCAGTATTACAATTTGCTCAGCGGTAGGGCATTTCCATTTTGAGGAAAACTACACAGGTTCAACTCCTGTATTGTTAAATTATAACGGAAAGTTCTGCTCCATGTGTAAAAGGTCGAAAGACCCGACGAAAGTAGCCTAATTGCTAACAGGGCAACCTGAATTAGCAGACATGATTACCTCCCAAGGGGAAAGTGTTTCAATTGGAAGCTGCATCTATCACCTTAGCGGGTGTTAGCGGTCCGGCAGGAACGGGAGAAGGCAGATAATTGAGTAGTCACACAGCAGAGGTCTAATGCATGACCTGTAAAAAAAACTGCGGCTACGGTGGTAGAGGTAGGTGTAGTAGAGATACTAGCTTATCTGGATAAGGGGAGAACCTTGGTAGGGATACTAAGGGTAATGCTCCGAAGGTACCACTGGCAGAAGGTGTAATCTCAACCTTTTGAAAGCATTCTCAAAAAGGGGACTTTGGTTCCCTTTTTGGGTGTGTGAAGTAAAAATGTAGCAAAATGAATAAAACTTAAATAAATAAAAATGTAGTACATCGTAGCACAATGTAGTACCAAAAACATAAAAACATTGATTATACATAGATTGATATAATGAGTGTGTGGCGATAGCTTCAAAGCGCAATATAACATTGGATAACTTCATCTGAATTAGATTATAATATTACCGTAGTACAAACTTAAAGAAAATTGGGCGATAACTTCAAATTAAATTCTTGAGATAATTTCAGAAAATAATAAAAAACTTAGAGTGTAGCAAGAAAGATACTAACAAATACTTAATATAGTATCTTTCTATTTAACAAAAAACCCATTTATAAATTGATTTTTCACAGATTTAGAGAGAATTACAGTTAAAGAATACATCGTTATTCGGAAAATAAACAAGGATCCCGTTCGAGTCGGGGTTTGGAAGCATGGTGCCACATAAATCTTTAGCGCTTCAATCTCTCTAGTAACAAAAGAAAAGGTTTTCAGTAATATACTGAAAACCTTTTTTTATTTGTATAATAACCTTTGTGAGATAACTTCAAAACAAAGATAGCGGTCCCATACCTTTAACCAAGATAACTTCATTAGGAGCGATTATGAACTACGAATCAGTGTTCGATAACTACATCGAGAAACACAACCTTACCAACGAAACATTTGTGATTGACACATTCATCAAAGACGTTGGATACCTCAATTTCTTCAACGACATTACCAGAGAGTGCTTAGGCGAAGTTGAACCCACAAATAGAGCACCCACAAAAACCTCCGGCGCATTGGTTTATATGCCCGATTCAGTTAAGGATAAACTGGTTCAAGGTTTTGACGTACTGTACGTTACCCAACTCTACTACGGTATCATCGCTAAAGGTGATATGAAATTCAATTACCCTAACTACGAACAATTTTTGAAAGAGTTGGTAGCACTTCGCATTGAGTTGAAGAAAAGATATGCGGAAAGTAAGGATGGTAATGACGCATTGAAAAACATCCTTATCAAAATCTACATGAACATCATCTATGGTATGTTGGATAAACCCGAATCATTGGTTAATTCACAAATCGAGAATCCGAGGGAATTCGTCATTGAAACCTCAAAGAAGGTTATGCTGACTTTGGTTTCATTTTTCCTCAACAAATCAATGCCTATCTACTATATGGATACGGATGAAATCTTCGTACCTCATATGGATCAAAAGACAAAGGCAGACCTGGCAGCTTTCTTCGAGAAAGAGTGTAAGGAATACATCGATACAACCCTCTCAACGGTTGCTGTGGATGATAACGAACAGAATATGTGTGCCTATATTCTGGCCAAGAAAAAGCTGATTAGAGCCCCATCTAGTGGCTCGAAAGCACAAGGTTTGGATACTGTAAGTATCGACGCAACACTTCTTCAAAACAAGAAGTTTTTCGGCAGAAATTACAAAGAGATATTCCCTGAATATGCTTTGTGGGCATAAATAAGAGAAACTACAAATTTATAGAACGGGGATTTTACAATGGAAGATAGAGATATTATTCAGTCGTTGATGGAAGGTGGTAACGCACGATTTATTGATAGAGCGACTGGAGAAGTTGCAGGTTTTGCTGATAAGATGGACCTCCATCAACTTCCAAGAACAAAATTAGTGGATGAAATGGTTAAAGTCCTATCTTCTATCAATGATTTGTTTAACAAAAAATATGGTGAAAAACTTTGGAAGAATTTCAGTGTTATCACTAGTGGTAAGGCTTTGAATGGTTCAAGTTCCTCATTATTTAACAAAGAGATTACAGATGAAGAATTTGTTTCCCACAAACCAAAAGTTGGCGATATTGATATTACTTTCCCAGGCGAACACATGGGTAAAGTTTGGGAACTGTTGAATGATATTGAAGGCAAAAAGTTAGGAGATTTTACTAAGTATTTGGGTCACAAAAATTCCAATATGAATCCAGCAGCAGCCGCTAATCAAGCCCAAATAAACGCTATTTTTGAAATTGATGCTGGTGACTATAAAGTTAATGCACAGATTGATTTTGAAGCCTCGGAATATGAAAATGATGCGCCTACAAGTTGGGCATCTTTTTCACACAATTCCGATTGGGCAGACATTAAAGCCGGTTTCAAAGGTGTTGCTCATAAATTCACATTGTTGAATCTTGCAAGAGCACAGTCCAAACTAGAAGGTATTTCAGTAGTGACAGCAACTGTTGCTGCTAAAGTAGTTGAAATGACCAAAGAAGAATATGAGAAGGGTAAGCCTGTAAAGGCATCCAAATCTCAAGAATACGCGAATCCAACCAATTTGGCATTCTCGGTTGCCAAAGGCATCAGAACAAAATTCGTACCAGTATTCTTCAAAGGTGGAAAAGATCAGTTAATGTTGGATGGCAAACCTGTATTCGTAGAAAAAGCATCGAAAGGTGATACCTATGTAACTGATTTAGAAGCACAATTTGAAATGATTTTTCAGAAAAAACCATCTGGTTCAGATATGTCTGATTATAACTCATTTGTTGGGTTGGTTAATCTGATGAAAAAATATTCCACAAAAGAAATCATCGAGGATTTCTTCTTTGATCAACTAGTATCCAAGACTTTGTTCTGTTCATCCGGCTGTCAGGGTTTGGAAAGAAACAATCCAGAAGGCGATTTGGCGATCAAAGGTGCAATGGTTAATTATTTGTACGACAATTTTCCATATTTGAAGTCATATCAATCAAAAGTCGATGCTATGATTGATGAATACTACAAGAACTACAAAATGATTGAGATTTCCGAAAGTTTCATTCCTTACGGTAGCAAATTTTCCGCTATTTTTGAGGTTGTTTCCAAAGTAAATAAACGATAATAACAAGGGTTTGAAAATGATTAGAGAAGTCGTTTTAAGAGATTTTCCGAATTGGTCTTCTGAAAAGCAGTTGGCCGAATTCCAGGCATACAAAAAATTGGGATCATTCTCCCCTTTCACCGAGGCAGATTATGAATTGATGGAAATGGTCATTAATAATCCAAACGCAGAAGTATCGGTAGAATGTGCAGATGGTGTATGCAGCATAATATCATCGGAAATTGATATAGATTTGGTTGAAGAATTTGAAATACCGTTGACTGAAAGTGTCGATGGTTTTAAGCAACTGATAATTGATCTGTTGAAAGAACCAGGAGTAACTAAATATTACAAATCGAAAGATGATAAGGAACATTTGCTACAATTATACAGACAGGCTTTAAAACATATTGATCGCCCTAAATTTTTAGATAAGATGAGGCAATATTTGAACCAATTGCCCGCAAAGAGTAATATCACCAGTCAAACACTGGTGAAGTGGGAAAAAAATATTTATAAATCTGATAGATCGACAATGAGATTATTATCTAAAAACCATTTTATAGAATTTGGTAATGATGACGATCCTATTGTTTTGAAATATACCGAAATTACACCACAGGATGTAGGTATGAAACAAGGTCTGTCTGCAATGTTAGTGCTCGATTTATTGCATGGTTTGACGAATGAAAAGATCAAAACATACATCCATAATATGAGAACACATTTGTCCGATATTGTAACTACTGTCATTCAGCCAACAACTGACGAGGCTAAAACGAGAAAAGAGCAAGTATCGGAAGAAATCAAATCCATGCTAAAATCAATGGAAAACATGCATGATTTGGTCACAGTTAATTCTACCATCAAAGGAAATTCTGTTCCTGTAGATATGCATGATAAAACATTTGAAACTTATCTGGCATCTAATGGTATAACATTTGAAGATGTAGATGAACAGGGTTTGAATTTTGAAACTAGGATGTTTAACAGAATCGCTGCAAAATACGAAATAACCGAAATACCACCAAATATGTCTTTAATCACTGCAAAAAGATTGGCCATTTTGGAGCAAGTCAACGCAAAAAACATAACAACTGCGAACTGGGAACATATTAGAACACTAGATGGGTTTCCATCAGAGGAACTTTTGAAAAAACCAAATCCGAGTCAAGTAGCAACTTTACTGAATATGGCTTTCACCGCAATGAAAAATGCAAACCCTACCTTTGCAGATGCAGCAGAAACCATGATAACATATGGTGATGCTGGTGAGGGTAGAGGCGAAAAATTTGTAGAATTTGTTTTTCCATTTGCCAATTCTGGCGGACAGGAGTCCTTTGACATACAGATCGGTCCACAAAAATACGAAGTTAAAACTTACAAGGCAGATGCAAATAGTAAAACCATCGCCGAAAGTATAAGATTGGGTCAAGAGGGCAGCATATTCAAGGTTGATAAATTTACAAGATTGTTCATGTTCTTAACAGATCTTGCAAAAATATTCACCGATGAAGTAGGATCAAACAACTACGAAGCTGTAAGTGAGATGTTAAATGATGCTATAACAGAAGAAAGTTATAACGAAATAGCTAGATTGTTACATACAACTACATCTAACGGAAATACCATCATCGATCAAATCAAGAAGGGTGAGTTTTCATACGCAAACATTGAAAAAGCCTCAGCTATTTTGGATATCCTAAATATCGGGTTTAAGAGTATCAAAGAAAATAATTTTTACTATTTGAAGATATATTTAAATGATGAAAATTACAATTTATCGGTTGAACCAGTTAGACCGGCCCTGGCAAAGGATCTCGTTGGTGTTGATGATGGTTCTGAAATAACATTCGCTGTCAAGAGTAGAATCACAAAGGCATCGGAACAGGACGTAAAAAATTCCATTTTAAGGATTTTGGCCAATAGTGATATTTTTACCACAAAAAATTATTTACAGACTATGATTGATGATGGAATGACAAGAATCAATGATGAATTCAAGCTTCACCCAATGATTATTATTTCTGATCATTTGCGGGGTGGTGATACTTCTATTGCGGCGGTGGGAGTATTTAACAGATTTAAATTCAATGATATAACTCAGAGTGGATTTAAAGTTGTTCCCGAGGATTATACGGTCGTTAAATCTGGAGCAAAAAAATAATCGAAAAATCACTTGATTTCTTCGAGAATTTTTTGTATAATGGTATCTGTAGTGAGGACTCTGTAAAGAGTCCTAACAAAAGGAAGAATCACAGTATAAAATTACATCGTTTATATTGCAAACTCCATTACATTTTGTGCGATTCTATCTTCCTTTTGTTAGGACTCCAAAAAAGTTCAGAAAAAGATTGTAAAAACTGGAAATTTTTGGTATAATAGACATAAATAAATTGGTAACACTTTTTAAGGAATGAAAATGCAAACACAATCATATACATACGGCAGCTATTCTTCATCATTTGCTGATGTATCGTCGTTCGCATATTCATCATATTTTAGAATCACCCACTAACGGAATTAAGTTTATTCCCTTAGTGAGAGTTTTCAAAGGGGATAAAGAAAATCAAAATTCCAAACCCCCCACAGAAAATTCAGAACATAAGGAAGCTTGGCAGAGCGGTTTAATGCACCGGTCTTGAAAACCGGCGGGGATGAAAGTCCTCCGTGAGTTCGAATCTCACAGCTTCCGCCAGATTTTGTTGTTGTAGTATGTTTTGGAAGTGTTGGGGAGCGGTCAAACCCAGCAGACTGTAAATCTGCCGCCACGTGCTTCGAAGGTTCGAATCCTTCCGCTTCCACCAAAAAAGGATATTGTATGAAACTGAATGCTTTGTTGGAGGACCAAAAACTTAACTATACCGGTATTCATTTTGATGATGGTACTCATATGACTTGGAAATATGGATTTCCATTAGAGTATCCAGAAGGTGTAGAAGTTGGTGACAAAGCAGAAGTTAAGGTTGTTGGAAAGTATGAAGATGAACAGGTTGCTTGTTATGTGGTTGAATGGAAAACCCATAAGAAACAGCCAAAAAAAGAAACATTGCTCCATGTTACTACGAAAGTAGAGAATGGGGGAAAGCCAGTTATGAGTGGTCAAAGGGCTACTGATAAAGGGTTTGAAGAAGTAAAACCTTTCACTTTGAAAGGTGTTTGGAAGTAAAAATTTGACGCGGGTTGGAGAAGTCCGGTTATCTCGTTGGGTTCATAACCCAAAGGTCGGGGGTTCAAATCCCTCACCCGCAACCATATAACTTAGAGAGGGCACGAAAATGTTTAGTATGTTTATTGTGTCCTATTCTAACTCTCGCTGATACACGGAAGTTAGGGTAGGACGTTAATCTAAAGAATTAATGTATCTTACCCTAGCGTAGCTCAGTTGGTAGAGCGCATCCCTGAAAAGGATGGCGTCACTGGTTCAATTCCAGTCGCTAGGACCATAATGCCACTGTAGCAATGAAGGTTCATGCAGCGGACTGAAAATCCGAGGATGTCGGTTCGATACCGACCGGTGGCACCACACCACTTAGTTGAGATTAATTAGCATTTGACTGTATAAATACATATGTGAGGAATCCATATGTATAAAAAAACATTCAGAACATGCAAACATTGCCACCTTGAAATCGTCAGTTCAAGACATGGCGATCACGAGAGAAAATGTCTCGATTTACAAGAAAAAGCAAAACAACCAAAAAAGAATGTTGGGCGTCCAAAGGGTATTGATGCCTGGAATAAAGGTTTGACAAAAGAAACAGATGCGCGGGTCAAACAAAATGCTGAAAGCCTGTCAACAACACAAAGAGAAAAAATTTCTAACGGTACATACATACCACGCAGAATGGGTATGGAAGCCCGCAAAATATTATCGGAGAAACAATCGCTTAATAATTCTGGTGGTAAAAGCAAGTGGTTTGATGTTGCAGGTAAGCGGGTTCAAGGAACATATGAAAAACAGTTTGCGGAACAATTGGAAGTAGAAGGTATATTGTGGGAGAAGGTCAAAACAAACAACCACATTTTTAAATATGTGTGGGAAGGAAAAGTTCGGTCGTATGCTCCGGATTTCTACTTATCGGAACTAAATTTATATGTCGAAATTAAAGGATTCTGGTGGGGCAACGATGAAAATAAAATGATTGCTGTTAAGGAGCAACATGCTGATAAGAATCTGGTTGTTATTTTTGGAAAAGAGCAATTGGATGACGTTTGTATTAATATAAAAGAAAGGTTGCCAGTTAAACCACTATGGACGTGGTAAACCAATCGGTGGCACCATCCATCAAACTATCATTTCTCCAACATAAATAAAATAACAATACAGGAGAAATTAACGTGAAATTATCAACCCTAAACGAAATGGTTATCAAACCTCGTACAAAAAAAGAAATGACTTCGCCAGAAACACTGGCATTAAAGTATTCCATGTATTCAAATGAAACATTAGAAGCGTTAGCTGCAAAAAATGATTTCCGTGCTAAAAGAGAATTGAAAAACAGAGAGCAAAAATCATCCTAAGAATTCAAAACAAAGCACCTTCGGGTGTTTTTTTACGTTCAAATAATCATCTTTTTGGCAAATATTTTGCATAAATCGCATTTTCATGTGATGGGAATCACATCTTTAACTCAAGTTTTGAAAATTAATGTGTAAAATTGGAGTGTTATTGTGTAAATAACTTTAAACTTCAATTATTTAGGAGAATTATTATGGGGATTAGTATAACATTTGAGGACAAAGCCATCAACGTCACATATCAAAATGTAACAGGCACAACAAACAGTGTTGCGGGCGCGGGCGCAGTTTTTGATATTACCAAAACAGACGGGGTTTATACAACAAGATTGGATTCTGCGGTTGGTAGCTCTGGTATTGGTTATATTGTTGGTGATACCATCATTGTTGCTGGAACGGATTTGGGTGGATTGGCTGCGAATAATCAAATTATCACCGTTACTGGTGTTGATGTCGATGGCAAAATTACCACATTTGCTACAACTGGAACTGGTCGTATTGGTGATGGTATTATTGATACTATTATTGATGTTGATGGTACTGATGGATTGGACACATTTGATGTCAATGCCGACTCTGATGGCTTTGTAGTAACTAGGGGTGTAGCTGGTTTGGATACATCGAAAATCATTATAACCAACGCTTCTTACGGACAGATCGAGTTGAATCTGAACTCATATGAGCGTGTAGAGTTCAACGATAAAGGTATTGCCTATGATATTACTGGTAATGCTGGTAAGGCATATTCGATCCTATGTGCTGCATTTGGTCAAGATGATGTTACCGAGGATTTGTTGGGTGAATACATTGCAGCACTGGATTCCGGTAAAACTCTCAACGAGATATCAAGGGAAATCGTTGAATCTGATGAATTTGTGGTTGATTGCAGAGGAACTTCAACAACAGCATTCGTCAAGAATGTATGGTTGAATGTAATTGGTGTCGAAGCAACCGAAGCACAAACCACAGAATTTGTTGGTTATCTGACTGATGGTACATTTACCAGAGATTCTATTTTGGAATTGGCTTCCACACTAGAAGGTTTCCACGCAAATATTGATTTGGTTGGTCTTTCAACCACAGGTATTGATTACACCATAGCCTAAAACATATTTAGCTTTAAGGTAAAGGATTGATTTTCATCAATCCTTTTTTTTGCCCATATCATAAATAGAAATTATGGACGCAATGGGATACGTTTTAATGGATGGTATCAGATATTATCGTATTAGGCAGTTCGGATTTGATTATCTGATTCCATGGCACTTTGATACTCCACCTACTTATGAAGTGTGTCTGAATATGGTTTCAGACTATTACATATTTGGTGATGGTAATGCTGCCGGTGTTAAGAGGTTCAAACATTGATACCAGTTCATATTGGAGGATTATGATGGACGATCTAACTGAATTCTTTATGACAGGATACATGGTATTACCAACGATGCTTGGTGCCGGTTTAGATAGTCTTGACATTTTCGCCGTAACTAACCTCATAATGTTCCTTCTATTTTTTGTTGTTGCCCTCCGCCCAAAATCGGATGATACTGACAAGCAAGATGAAGAATAAATTACTTATTGTTTAACCAAAAGTTCCTATAAGTTTTCGTTACCATTACCATTAGAATAATTGTGGCATTGCGGGATGAAAATGCCCTTATTTTTCATAGAAAATGTGGCACTGCCACATAAATATATGTATAATAGTAACATCAACAACATTTATGGGAGTTAAACATTATGAAATATCTAATTACACTCGTCACATCAGTTCTTATTTCGACTACTGCAGTTGCAGGTCCTGGGGAATTACGTGGTGGAAGCCAGTATGAATACACATTGATCACGTTGTTTCCACAGCTGATCGGTTATGGATTCGTGCAGGGAGATTGGTAACATGGAATTAACCATCGGAACCATTTTGGGTGGAGCATTGGCTATTGCCATTATGATCTCCCCTATCGCATTACTCGTAGGAGTAATTGTGATGAATAACAAAACCAAGGAGGCAGTAAAATGATTGCAAAATTTTTAGAGTGGTTGTGTTCGTATGAAAGCGAGTCGCACCGTAGATTTGCTGAGAGTTTCCTAATCGGAAGCAATTATAAGTACAAAAAGTTGTCGAAATAACGACAATTTTCAGTATAATAAAGTATGAGGATAAAAAGTTTCAAAAATTAGTTGTATTTTGAAACTTTTTATTGTATAATGAAATAAATAAAAGTAGTATTTCACAAAGGGAATGGTATGAAAAGTGTTACAGTTTTGGTTAAACAACACGCTGCTAAACAACATGCTGTTCTTTCTGCTGCCCAATCAAAACAGGCAGCGAAACACAAATGGGATTCCCAGTCCTGTAACTGATAAGTTTATTATCTTTACAGAACAACGGATTCTGTAGAAGATAATGAAAACAAACTTAAATTTCAAAATCACAAATCTACAGAAACCTACAAAGGATTACTTGAGTGTTGACTTTGTGTTGTATTTCTTTTGAGAGGATTTAACAATATGATGCCACGAAAAGTACATGCAAGTGAGAGAGAATCACTGTTAGCTCATTTTATTAATGACATGCAGGGTGAACCTCGCAGATTGCGTTTTGGTTATCAAGCAACAGATGCAGCAGTAGAGAAGTACATTGAAAGAAGTTGGAATAACCTCGACAACAAGCGGGAGCAGTGGTTTGTTGTTAAGGATAAGGATAGAATCGTTGGATCATGTCACATTGCTTTTATAGATGATAAGCACGCCGAGTTGGGTTTTACGGTTGCTCCAGACTATCAGGGTCATGGTATCGGACAGAAGTTGTTTGAAAGAGGTACAAATTGGGCTAGAGCAAGGGGTGCAGAAGCCGTTTGTATGCAGTGTTTGAGTGAGAATGCTATCATCCAACACATTGCAAACAAGAATGGTATGAAAACTGTTACTCTGGCACCAGGTGAGAAGGAAGCTGTTAGGGCGTTGACTAAACCAGAATTAGTTGCTTCCCATCAGGAAGTTGTGCAAGATACACTGGCTATCTATGATTCGGTTATTCGTGAACATGGTTGGATGATGGAAAAGTTCTTTAAGATGATTTACAGAGTTCAGTAATACAGTGGGTGGTTAGCTCAGTTGGTAGAGCACCGGACTTTTAATCCGTAGGTCGTGGGTTCGAACCCCACACCACCTACCATAGTTTTGATGATGTCCTGAATTTACAGGCGAATAGTTAGGAAGGTTGCCTCACCTAGAAAAAGTGGATGTTGAGGGTGCTGAACTAATGAATAAAGGGCAGTTTGGCGACTGTCACATCATCCCAAAGTTTGTTAAAGTATGGTAAGCCTTATTCCCAGTACAGGCCAACACCCAGTCAGATTCGCAATCTGGTTAATGGGTTAGTAACCGATGAGTCCCAAATAAAGGCAGTGTGACGGCGGTCATACTTTAACAAATTTTTTGAAGTTTTACGAAAAATATCTTGACAAACAAGAAAATTTTTTGTATAATTGAATAAATAGTGAAAACAAGGTGTTTTTTTCATTTGCAGACATAAATAAAAATGAAGAGAACAATAGTTGTTCAATCAGTGGGGGTATAGCTCAGCTGGGAGAGCGCTAGCTTTGCAAGCTAGATGTCGTCGGTTCGATCCCGTCTACCTCCACCACAGTTTTTGAATTTAGTTGAGAGAATTACAGTTAAAAATTACATCGTTAACTTCATATATAACCAAAAAAGTTTTTAACGACTCTATCTTTCAACTATTTTCAACCGATTTTGTAGTATAATTGAAGTATAACATTTAAACATTTTTTAGGAGAACGGTTATGAATACAGTAATGAATTCTGTTGTACGTGTTACAACCCATAGCCAATCTCACGCTCTCGTACATGGTCATCAGCACCAGGTACATCATCAGCAACAGGGTCAGGAAAACCTCTTTCCGTAAGTAATAATCTCACAGTTATTCCTTACAAAGTGGTTGTAAGGAATACCCTCAGACGAGATTAAGCCCTAAAAAATCCAATCTAGAATTCCTCACAGCCACACTGGTAGTTAGTTTGACGTAGTGGTGAGCTTTTTTACACCATTACTAGCAGTTTCAGTGGTGTTGTTAGTGTAATGGCTGCACGCTTGTCTGTGAAACAAGCAGGGAGGGTTCGATTCCCCACTTCACCCCAAGTATAGCGGTAAATGTTTTGAACAGTGGTGGATGTAGCTCAATGGTAGAGCCGCGGATTGTGATTCCGCTGGTTGTGGGTTCGAGTCCCATCGTCCACCCCAGGTTATAGGGGATTAGCCAAGTTGGTAAGGCAACGGATTTTGATTCCGTCATGCGAAGGTTCGAATCCTTCATCCCCTGCCAATGAATTTAGAGGGGTATCGCCTAGAGGCCTAAGGCACTGGTCTTTGAAATCAGGATCGTTGGTTCGAATCCAACTACCCCCGCCAGTTTTGTAGTACATGTTGTTAAATTTGAAAAGGAGAACTAACATGAAGTTGTATATTGAAATCAGAGCAGCAGAAGGTGGGGATGACGCTAAGTTACTCACCGTTGACCAGGCAAAAATCTATATGAAGTATGCCGAGAAAAATGGCATCAGTGCTATGGTGGTTACTGGCGATATGGATGGACAGGACAGTCTTTGACAAAATTAACAACATGGTTGTGTTGGAGTTGGTCGGAGACGAGGATAAACTGAATCCTTTACTGCATGAATCGGGTGGTCATAGATGGCAGAGAGTGCCACCAACCGAGAGAAAGGGTAGAATCCATACCTCCACAGTTACGGTTGTTGTTATGGAAGTAATGCCAGTTGAGAAGTTTAAAATCAAGGATTGTGATATATCCGTGAAGTTTTCAAGAGGCACTGGCCCAGGCGGTCAGCATAAAAACAAAACCGATTCCTGTGTGCATATGACCCATATTCCAACAGGCATAACCGCAAGAATTGATGGTAGATCTCAACATAAAAACAAAGAGGTTGCCAGAGAGTTATTAGAAAGTAGGGTTTCTAAATTGGAAAAAGAGAAAGCTTATTCCAAGATAGAAAAGGAAAGAAAAGATAAAGCTGGTTCTGGTCAGCGTGGTGATAAGATCAGGACATACAGAGTCAAGGATGGGATGGTTCAAGACCATCGAACCGATTCAAAGGTTCCTCTGAGAAAAGTTTTATCTGGTTGTTTGGAGTTCTAAGATGTAAGGGTGGAAACGCCCTTTAGTTGGGGAGTAGCTCAATTGGTAGAGCAACGGATTTTGATTCCGCAGGTCGTTGGTTCGAACCCAACCTCCCTAGCCAAAAATAGTATCACCATAAATAATCTCATATACATTAAGGGGTTAATTATGTCTGAAATAGTTAATGATGATGAAGTTCCACCACCACAGAAGAAATGGCGTAAAAGACACATTGTAACATACGATGATTATGTGGAATTTGAAAAAGAATGTCGAGAGACATTCATGGAATTTACTGGTCCAATCTCATTCAGGTCATTGGCTGGTAAAAGAACCCATTTCAGACGAAATATGGCGAAGGGCAGAGCAAATGCTGTATTGAAGGAACATGACGGTGCTATCAAAAAAATTATTTGTGCCGCCCTTGGAGAAATCAAAGAGGATTTATCCGGTTTGATACCTACTTTGATTGGTATTTTTGCAGGAACAGCATTGTTGGGTAATGTGCTAACCCCTGCAATTTTGGCAGCAATAGCAATTATGATAATGAAGTCCGGTATTGCAGCATTCTGTGTATTATGAAATACAAAATATCTACATTTTTCATAAATACTTTGATATAATGTATAATGGAACAATGCCTTCGTGGCGGAATTGGTATACGCGCACGGTTGAGGTCCGTGTCCCGAAAGGGTTGAGAGTTCGAGTCTCTCCGAAGGCACCATAATAAGGAAGTTGGTAATGAATAAAATAGAATTCACCGATGATTTACTGACTGGTAATCAAAATCTAGATAATCAGCATAGAAAACTCATTTCGATTTATAATGAATTTGTGTCTTTTGTATCCGAACATGGGTTGAACACAAGTGATACCTATAGTGAATCCCATAACATCCTTAATAAACTAATAACATACACTCAAATACATTTTGAGTATGAAGAAGATCTGATGACCCAAATGGGTTATGATGATATTTCCAATCATAAACAACTTCATGCAGATATAGTGGAAAAATTATCCGATTATTGTATTGAAATATTCAACGATAAATCTGTTGTGGCTGATATTGTTGATTTTTTTGAAAATTGGGTATTAAACCACATCAAAAAAAGTGATGTTGAATTCATGCGGGCGTATCAAAACAAAGAAAAAATCACGGGTTCAACTTTTCACAAGAATTACATGCTACAATAAATTCTTGCTCATAAATAGGATAAATATGAATATAAATTTATCCACAGGTGTTTTAAATGGGCAAACTAACAGAATTTATCAATGAAGCGTTAATCAAATACAATCCGGATAAGGTATTCACACACGCTGCATTCATCACAGATGCGGATGAAATCGCCAAAATGGTTGATTCATCAAAGAAGGATACAAGGGTTGCTATTGCTCCAAACCCAAATCTCACATTAGAGCAACAAACCAAACTCTCCACAGACAAAGTTGAGCTTGTCAAGCAGATTTTGTGTTACAATAAAAAACTCGATTTGGATATTGCTAAGAAACTTGTAGCTGAGGAAGTAGAACGAATCACAATCATTTCAAAATACGGTGAAGGTCATTTGAATGATTTGGTAGTTGAAACCATAAAAAAACTAAAAGATAATCTAAGATACAAGACTGTTGAAAATCTGTTAAACAGTCCAAGCCTCAGTGACAAAACTATCGAATACGTCATTAAAAACCACGCCAGCATGCTAACTGGTACTGGAGCAAGAGGGTTGTATCGCAACAAGACACTAAGTAAGAAAGCGGTTTTCATGTTGATGGATCATCTGAAAAATGAGGATTATCATGGTGATGCAACTCTCGCTAGATTGATAAACAATCAGGTAGAGCACATCAAAGAAGCCGACATCAAAAAATTAGATTGGAAAACCAATCCAGAAGTACAAGAAGCTATAAGTTCAAGAAAAGATTTGAGTGAATCCTTTACTCTGGATATGTTGAAATATTTGACTAAAGAAACACATTTGGGAATTGAAAATCCCTTCATTTTGACTGTTGATGCTGTTAATACCATCATGGAAAAATATATCAGTTTTGGTGATTTGGATTATAAACAAAATCTGTCTATTTTTGAGAATACCACCGATCTACCATTAAATCCAAAACTGATGATTGAAATTGTCAACTTGATGGATAGAAAAAGATACTCACTCTATATCCGCTATATTCTAAACAACAAATTCTTCCCTCCATACGGACTGGATGAAATAGAGGTTGATGAAGAAAATATCAAGGCCATCATAGCTTCTCCAGCAGCGGATTCTAAAAGGGTTGAGGATTTGATTTCGCGATTTGTAATTGAACCAAAGGCAGCAGAAGGCGCCATTTGGGGTCTCGCAGAAAGAAAAAACAAAGTTGAATTATCAAAAAGATCATATGATTTATTACTTAATCATGTAAATTCAAAATCCCTTTGGTTTGAATATGCCGTTTATGGAAAGATGGTTGATGAAATAGTTGATAATCTAGACAAATATGTCAAATACTTTTTGGACTATTCTTACAAGACATCAACTCCTAAAGATTCGATATTAACAAGTCTTTCAAAGAATAGAGGTCTCACAAACAAACAGCGTAGAAAAATATTAGACGCATTCGACAAGTTGGCAGCAAATGAAAAGTTATCCTATCACGACTTAGCTGCTCCACTGGCAATGAATAGTTTGGAGGCAGACCCAGAATTCTTTGAGGACATGATGAAAAGAAATGATGGGGATATTTGGTTTGTATGGGATAATCTTATGGGTTTCTCATACAGTGAATTTGACGATTCTATAGTGAAGGTTATCGACAAAATCGCCTTGTCAACCAAAGAGGTAACAATAAGAGCGATTGGTCAAAAATCATTTGATGAGTGGTTTGCGCATACCAACTATAAGGCACCAAAAATGAGTGAAGACACCGCAGAAAAGTATCTTATTCATTTTATAAAAAAAGGTAACAATACATTGGTGGAAAAAGTATCTGTTACTGATTTCCTGAGTGAGAAATGGAAGACACCACCAGTAATGATGGCACTTTATGAAAGAACTAAGGATGAAAAATATCTACCACAACAGGCAAAGGACATTTTCTTATTCTGATTTTGTATAATAATTGGTATAAACAATTAACCAACATAGGAGTAAGACCATGAAACTAAAAGATCTGTTGGATGAAGTGGAACAACAAGAGGCAGTGACCACAGAAACCAAAACTGATGATACCACTACGGAATCCACGGTGGATGATACAACAACTGATACAAATGAAGATGATACTTCTACCGAAGATGACAACACGGAAGAATAAGTAAAAAAGTATCACAAAACCCACAAACACCCTTAGATAACTATAAATAAATAAAAGGGTTTTTGTGGGTTTTTTAACGCACATTTTTGTGTAAAAGGAGAATTAACATGTATAGTTTCAGTAAGGTTAGCAGAGCCAAATTGGACACCTGTCATCCAGATTTAGTTTTGATTTGTGAGGAAGTTATCAAAGTCTATGATTTTTCTGTTTTGGAAGGTATTCGCACAACAGAAATGCAACAAGAATATTTTAGAAATGGTCGCAGTGAATTAGATGGTGTGAAGAAGAAATCCAAACATCAAGACGATGGCTCCGGTAAGTCCAGAGCTGTTGATATTATGCCTGTAAAAGCTGGTGAAAATGCCTTTTCGGGTAAGGAAAAGGATAATCGTAGATTTTACTACCTGGCTGGTTTGATGAAGATGACCGCTATCAGATTGAAAGCGGAAGGTAAGATCACCCATGATTTGCGTTGGGGTGGTGATTGGGATAGTGACGACATTTATTCCGATCAAAACTTTGATGACTTACCGCATTTTGAATTGGTCTGATGTTTAATAAAAAACATTTGATTGATAAATATTAGAAATCATAATTCAAAAGGGAGCACAGCATGGGTGTTGTAAAATACGGCGCACAAGATGAAGCTAAAGAATTGGCATACGACAATACCAATACTGGTCTTGCGGCTACTACAATTCAACAGGCTATTGATCTATTGTATAGTACCAAAGAACCAGCAAATTCAAATATTCTTAAAACACCACATATAGGTGTTTCTGTACAGGCATACAATTCTAACTTAACAGGGATCAATCAGGGATTATCTACTACTTCCGATCCTACATTCAGAGATTTGATTCTTAACAGTTTGAATGTTAATAACAATTTGAGTATTTCGAGTTTGGGAGAAATAACTGGTTCTGCATTCACCACGGGCGTAAGTTCAATCGCATCTGAGTTGATTACAGTTCACGAGGGTTTGTCTAATCCACACCCAAATTACTTAACACAGGCAGAAGCAGACGCTCTTTATGCAACTATCGCCCACGCACATGCAACAGGTAATCTCCTAACTGTTAGTAAAACTCCAGCACCAAATGAATACTCTAGTATCACAGCGGCACTGGCAGCAGCAACTTCACCTAGTTCATCAAACAGATATGTTATCCGAGTGTTGCCTGGAGAATATACAGAAGTACCATTCACAATCCCAGCCTATGTTTATGTTACTGGTTTAGACCCATGGAACTCTGCGGTAATCAAAACAAGTGATTTAACAAACGACTTCATTACCATTGCGCCAAACGGCGGCTTGTTCAACATTGCGGTATCAGGCCCAACAACATCCGGTAAGAGTGCGATGATTCAAACCGCATCAGGCACAACAAAGATTTATTGGGTCAACATCAAAGAAGGTTATTATGGTATAACACTAGCTCCAACCAGCGGTGCCGCCAGATGTCACGTTATTGGTGTTGTTACAGACGGCCCAACAGGCATGAACAGAATGTTCAACTGTGATAATCCAGTTGGAGTGGGTATTTTTATTCTGATGCAATCAGGTCCGATGGTCACAACCTGGACAGGTTCTTCTCCAGCAGTGGTTTATTTGAATTCTGATGGTGGTTCAGTTCCAAAGGCAAACGCTACGTTGGATATGTGTCAATTTAGAGGCAATGCTCCATCCGGTCAAACACTGTATGACGTCTATGCAGACAATGGTGCAGTTGTTCGCGGCATAGCATGTTCCTTTGCAGGTGCAACATCATTAACAAATACAAGAATAGCAATCTGTTCTGGCCCAAATGCAGGTGGCACAGCTAAAACAAAGATTGATGTTCATGGTTCACAAATTAAGCCAGGCGGCTATACCAAAGATATTAAGATTATGGCAGCTGGTTCAATCAATTCGTACTCTGGCACAGCAACAGAGGCTAATTTAGATTTCGTTACGGGAGCCTCGTTCAATGGTTCGTTTGCTGATTCTTCTTTCGGACAGGTGATTTATGGTGAATTGTACGTGGGTAACAAGGATGTTAAAACCCCTCTCAACGCTTATGTCGAAGCTGACAAAAACACAGGCTTGGTCAGCGGTGGTGGATGCCTTCGCGGCGCTGGGGCAAGGGAAGTAACAGTACAGGCTGGCATAGCCTTTATTGATACGGTGAATGGTATTAAAAGAGTTACGTGGAATGAAACTACCGTAACAGTTAATGCTAATACACACGAAGCCGAAATCTATGTTAATTCATCTGGTGTGGTTGGTGTTTCCTATACACCAGTAGATTACACATTAAATTGTGTTTTGGCGGAAGTTGGAACCAATGCAACTTCTATTCTGTTTTTGTTTGAAGAACCATTGATTCTTCCGCAGTTTAGACCAAAATTACACACTTATTTGGAGAATGTTATCGGTCCAGTTAACGTGTCTGGAGGTATAGTTACTGAAAATGCCACAGATTTACATTTGGACGTAACAGAATCAACATATCATATTTCAGAAGAATCGATTGTCACTGCAAGTGGAACCAACATAACATTCACTTATTGGTATAGAAATGGTTCTGGTGACTGGGTAGCTGTAACCGGTCAAAATACTATTGATACTGCATATTACGATAATGGTAGTGGAACACTAGCATCAATAACTGCTGGGAAATACAAAAGAGATGCAATCTATGTTGCAAGTAATACAGGTGAAACAGAATATCATGTTATTTATGGTCAGGAACTTTTTGACAGTGTGGTTTTGGCAACAAACAACCCTATCGCTCCAGAGGCCATCCAAAAACATGCTTGTAGATTGGCAGGTATAATTGTTTTACAGGATGGAACATCTATTTCGTCCATAGTTGATCAAAGACCGAAACTGGGTCAATCCGCCTCTGGATCTACCGGAATTACACAACACAATGATATGCTGGGCAGAGATAGTTTAACAGCACACAGCCAATATCAGTTGGGTAGTGAAAAAGGTAATGCAAATGGTTATGCAAGTTTGGATGGAACTGGTAAGGTTCCACTGGCACAGGTTCCTACTATCGCCCATGGTGATCAAGCTGGTGGAACTTTACACGCAAACGCATCAACCTCTGTAGCTGGTTTCATGTCATCGACAGATAAAACCAAATTGGATGGTATCGCCAATGGTGCTACTGCATACAATGACGAACAGGCTCAGGATGCTGTTGCTGCAGCTATTGCAGCAGGAACACATACTGGTATTACTGTTGGTTACAATGATGTATCTAATACATTTACATTCAATGCCGTTGGCTCTGTCAAAAGCATATACGGTAGTACTATAGCCTCGTCATCGGGAACATCACAAATCACCCCAAGTGTATCAGCACCAACAACATCACAGGGAACACAACTTTGGTCTCAGGCAATAACACCAGCATCTACAGAAAGCACAATTAGTATTCAAGGTAGTTTTACTGTTAGTGGATCGAATAATGCAGCAATAATTACGATAGCAGTATTTAGAGACAGCACATTTATTGGTGCCACTATGACTAGAATGGCAACGAACAATGATACGGATTGTCTAACATACAACATCGTTGATATTCCGGCAACTACATCTGAAGTCACATATTCGTGTAGGGTGGGTACATCAAATGGCACATGGTATGTCAATAGAAGAACAGGTGAAAATACATATGGTGGTACAAAATCTGGATGGTCTATTGTTGAATTTTAAATTTTAATAGGGAGTAAATTATGGATTATGTAACAGCAATCGGTAGAGGTTTTCCTGGAGTAGAAGTTTCATGTGTTGGTGACCCAAATGTGTATGCAAATATTACATGGGAACGCGGATTGGCACTACCAAGTCAGGCAACTCTGGATGCATGGATAGCATCAAACAGTTCAACCATATTGGGTATTACGGTGTTGGCATTTCGCAATCGTTTTACACAAACAGAAAAAGTTGCTTTAGAAATGGCAGCACTTGATGATCCCACAGCACCTATGCAAAATAGACAACTTGCGGCTTCTCTCAGGGCAATGTTGGCTGACCTGAGTGTTGCTAGAATGGTTGATCTGACTAGAGCAGACACACGAGCGGGTGTCCAAAGTTTGGAAACTTATGGTATCATTGGAACTGGTAGAGCGGCAGTTATTCTCGATACGCCACCAACAGCAGAAGAAATATACATGCACCAACTTTAAACATATAAATATGTAAAATAAAATCGCAGTTTTTAAAAGGAAATGACATGAAACTTAGTCAAATGGTTGAAAAAGTAAAGAGTGAAGCTATCGTTGAAAATGATACAGACGACCTAGCAGCAAGACAAGCGGAAGAAGAAGCTGCAGAGGAAGCTAGAGCTGCTGCTGAAATGAAGGCTGAAATCGACAGTATCAAAGCACTAGCAGGTATCTAATATGTTGCTAGAGCATCTGAAAAAGGTTAATCGTGCCAACACGGTAAATGAGTTGTTGGTAGAGAAAGAAATGCTTGACATTTCAATTGAAAATGCTGACAAAATCAAGAACAAAGATGCCTTTTTGAAAGATACCTACAGAGTTGAGGAAAAGTTCGATGGAACTAAACTAACTCTTTGGAGAAATGGGGAAGATTGGGATGCTGATTATGAAAAGAATTGGGTAGTCGCATTCAAGAACCAGATCCTCTATGGTGCTGAGTTTGAATCCACCGACAGAGAGAAAACCAAAAAACATTCAGTTGGTATTTCTCAGTATGCTTTCATCCACGACCACATGAAGAAAATTCACAGTGGTACAAAATCATTCCCAAAGAATACCGAAGTGTTTGTTGAGTTCATTCAGAACAAACTCACAACTACTAGAGATTATGAAAACAAACACGGTCTTTACATCATCGCCTATTCCCCGGCATCGGGTGAGATTGAAGGTGGGATGTTGAAAACCAGACCATCTGGCTTTTTCCAAGACAAAATCGAAGAATACTCCAAAACCCTTGAATTGAATCTCCCACCTGTTGTTTTTGAAGGTAAATTGGACAGTGTTGCTGCAATCACTAAAGGCATCAAGAACGACAAGCTAAAAAAGGCTTGGGATGAATTCAAAGGCGGTTATGAAACTGACCCATATGGTACTGTTAAGAAAACATTCCTAGAATTTGAATCGGTTTTGGGTGGTAAGACAGAAGGTGTCGTTCTACACGGTGAGTCTGGCAAGATTTACAAATTCTTACAGGACGATCAACACGATAAAGATGTTAGATTTTCCAAAAAAGAAAAGTATCAAGCAAACAGAGATGTTGAAGGTCAATATTGGGCAAAAATCAAAGAGATTGACGACCAAATCAGAAAAACCATGAGTTACAACTATGATAAGTTGACATACCAACAAATTTTGAATGATTACAGCAAAATCATCAACAGCCTATCGGATGAATATCTGGAAACTGTTTTCAAATTCAAATTCGACGCAATGCGTGATGAAGGAAAGATGGAATGACCTTTGATGAACAAATGCTGTATAGTAAGTTGGCGACTTCCTTTACATCAAATTTGATGATTATTGATTATATCAGGTCTAGTAAAATTGATATAAATGTCAGGTTCAATAATGATAATTTCTTTAATTTGCTCGCAGCATGTTTTGTCCCATCAATTGATTTAAACCGTGTTGAATTGATAAAGTATTTGTTGAAAAATGGCATCGATATAAACGCATATGTAATAGACCAAAATGGTTATAAAAGAAATGCTCTGTGGAATGCATGTTTTAAAGGGGATAAAGAAGGCATAAAGTTATTGGTTGCAGCCGGAATTGATTTGACTGATGGTTTATTGAGTGCCAAAGCTTATACGCGCAGATTTGCAGATATATTGAAAACACATCCAAATATCACAAAATATGCCACCGATATCGTACATTATGAGGCATTTGAAATTTTGCCTGATGAAGTCACAGATGTTTTCATATTTTAAGGGTTTTGAATAATGGCTTACATGACAGAAGAAGAAAAGGAAAGAATGCGTCAGAATGGTAGAAGCGAACACGAAATAGCCTACTATGATGCAGAGGGACAAAAAGAGTATGAGCCTCTTTTAAGAGACCCAACAATGCCTCAGGACCTTGTGAATAGAATGATCGATTCTATAACTTTAGTTCCATTGAAAATATTGGCATTCAAACATCCAAATATTTCGTATAGATCACAGGTGTATATGCTTGAAAAGGCAGATAAAAAACCATACTATAAAGATTTGGTTGCTGCGTATTTCTCAAATCCAAAAGAACTCGAACCGACAGAATGGGTTAGAATGAGAAAAAATATCAATACCGCCGGTAGATTGGATTTGGCTACTATTGAAGTTATGGAAGAACAACGTGATGATATTTCGACAGAAAAATTGGGAGTAATCCTAAATTCATTTGCCACAACGGGAATAAAAAGTATAAAGGTCGCAGAAAGATACCTATTAGCTATTTTTGAACACAAAAACTTTAATGTATCAATTTTGGATGGTGAATTTTGTAGACAGGCATACATTTTTCATAATACCGATGTACTTAATGCATTGAATGCCACAAAAAGGAAAGAAGAAATTTTTGTGAAATTATATGAAATTACTGGCGATGTTGATTGGCTACCACAATCAGCCAAAGATATTTTCCTTTTTTGAGATTTAATTATGAAACTAAAAAACCTATTACTATTATTGGAAGCTGGTGGAGAAGAAGCTGGCAAAATAGAGATTGTAGAAACAAAGGCATCTATCGCCAAAAAGTTCTTTATGGATATGATGAAAAATAACGACAATCATTTTGATTTTGGTTCATTCCTTGAGTCATTTGAATACAATTATGATCGAGCGAGGGAACTGGCATCTAAGGGGTATGCAAAAAGAGTCGATATGCCTGTAATCGATTTAAATCAAATCAATGGGTTACAAACACATCTGGAACATGGTATGTTGGATATTGTTGATGGTGAAACTGGAAAATTCCACAAAGCTTTTCCACAAGGTTTGACTGGTGAACAAGCAACAAAGTGGTTGGAACAGGGGTTGCATGATGGTTATGAAACGGATGATATAATTGATGTTTCTCTTGAGCGAGTCGAAGCAGGATTATTAACTCCATTACAAGAACAAATTTATTTTGATAAAGCCATTTCAAAGTTGGCAGAATATGGTGTCGAATCGACAATAGAATTTTTACAGAAGGTGTCAATCATCATAGTTTCAAGGGATGGATATATAATGGATGGACATCACAGATGGTTAACTGCTATGTTGATTGATCCTGAATTGGAAATTCAAACAATGGTTGTTGATGTTGAAAAAGAAAAATTGATAAAGATGCTGAATGCGTTTAGTGACGCAATTGGCAATGAGCGGAATAAATAATTAACAATTAATTCTATTTAAGGAGATAAACATGAAAGTTAGAGATTTGATTAATGAAGTGCATTCGATTAATAGTGATGCTGTTTTGATGGAAGCCATTGATGTTACGGCAGTTAAAGGTGCGATCAACGATGTTTTGAAAAAATTTGAAGTCCCAGGTATTCCGTTGAAGGTTACTGCAGCATATAAGGCATTTGCTGATGCATACAGCAGAGCAAGAGGAAGAAAAGAATATAATTCCGAAGAAGTTGAAGATGTTGCCGATCAATTTACGGCTCTACAGCAAATCGATCTCGACACATTAGTAAAGAAGACACTAATTACTGATGATGTGAAGAAATATGTAAAAACAAAATTAGCCGAAATAAAAGGTTTGATGTCTAACCTAACAAAAGAAGATGACAAATTGAAGTGGGGCGCAGCTACGGCATAATGAAACTAGAAACTCTAAACGAAATGGCTAGAGCGAGATACGCGGTTGTTAGTCTGCATGATAACAAACCGCACTTCATTACCGATGGTGATGGTGAGAAAGAATTGAAAAGTGCGAATGAGGTTGCGAAGGCTTTAGAAAAGAACTTTGGAATGAAAACAGAAGTCCGCAAAATCTTTGCTCCAAAGGATAGAAACTTTACTCCAATCAAAGATATAACCAAAATAAGAAATCTGTAGAGGACGTACTATGAAACTTAGTGAATTATTAGAAGCACAAGCCCTTGGTGGTGCGTTAAAAAATGCTCTTTCAAAGGTAGAGCCAGGTTCTAAATTGGACAGAAGTATCAAAAACCACAATAGGGCAATCAAGTTGGGATTGAAGGATAGTCTAGATATCAGAAAAGAAGCACCAGAAGGATACCATTTTGATAAAACTGGTCTTATTAAGCTCGGCGAATAACACATATGCTAACTAAACAAGACATCATTCAGAAAATCAAAGATGACCTCTACCTTACTGGTAAGCAGGCAATTATGGATGATTTGCCTGAAAATCAAAACGCTCTTTTCATTGGCAAATTCAGAATTCCAACAATCGCACACGTCAGCATTGTTGAGGATGCATTGAAGAAGTTTAACAATGTTATCATCTGTATCGTAAAAGCCGCAAAAGAGGAAAAAGAAAGCCTCCCATTGGACAAACAACAGGAAATCTTTGAAACCATCTTCGGTAACAAAGTAACTGTTATTTCCTATAGTTCTGGAAATATCACATCCATCATCAACAAGTCGCCAAAGAGAATCAGATACCTATTGGCTGGTACTGATAGAGTTGAGGGATACAAAGGTCAGTTGGACAAACATCCATCAATTTCCATTGTCGAAACAAAACGTGATATGGAATCGGATGATAATGTTTCTGCCACCAAAACCATTGAAGCTATCAAAAAGGGCGATGAATCAACATTCAAGAAGATGACCCATAGAAAGATTTGGAAGATGTTTGATGAATTGAAGGCTGTATTCAAATGAGAGTACATGAACTGAATCAGAATATCGAGCAACTCAATGAATTTAGTATGACTGTTGTTAAAAAAGGTACCGACGCTGTAGTGACTGGTGTAAAAGACACGTTAAAATCAGCTGCCAAAGTTGCCAAAGACGAATTTAACGACAATGTATCGGCTTTTAATATCATAAAAAAGAAATTCAAAGGTCATCATACCACGGAAGAAGAATTCAAAAATGCCCTTGAACAGTTATTTAAAGATAATGCAAAATTACTCGCGGTGGCCGGGATCGGTGCGCTGCCTGGCAGTGTAGTGACTCTACCAATTGCCATCAAAGTAGCTAAAAAATTAGGCATAGATCTAATTCCATCAAAAACTTTTCATTAATGATTATTTTCTTCATAAATATACAAAAGTAACCTTATTTAATGGTGGAAATTATGAAAAAAATAGTTGTGGTAGTTCTTCTTATGTTGTCCCTGTCTGCTTTTGCAGAGCCAATGAAATTCACAGGACTGAGAGCTTATGATGGTGACACCATCAAAACCCCTCTGATCGCCTTAAAAGGCCTCCCAAAACTAAGTATCCGTGTTGCCGGTATCGATACACCAGAAATTCGCGGTAAGTGTGATTATGAGAAGCAACTCGCTATCAAATCCAGAGACAGATTGAATGTTTTGCTTGAAGGTGAAGTAACAGTTACCCCTCTCCAATGGGATAAGTACGGTGGCAGATTCGTAGCAACAGTATTTGATAAAGATGGTAGAAATGTTGCAGATGTTTTGATCGCGGAAGGACTAGGAAGAGCATATCAGGGTGAGAAGAAGTTGCCTTGGTGTGAGTAATTTTTTTGTATAATGTAGTTAAAACAAACTATTGAAAGAAAATTATGTCAATCTGGTCGGCAATCAAATCTCTTTTTGGTTTTAGCACACCACAAGCGGTTCAACCTCAACCCGTTCCTGCTTTAAAACCAAACACTCCAATCCCTCAAGCACCATCGGGTGATGTTGTGGAAATGAGTCTTGATCCATTCCTTTTCACAGTTGATCAATTCAGAACTAAGTTGGATAGAAATCAGAAAACATACTTCGGTAAGTTGGTAAAGGCATACAATCTCGCCAAAACAGAAGACGAGAAAATCAGTGCCAGAATCAAAGTAGAAAATTACATGGGGAAGCATAAGTAGCATCCCACAAGCAATAACGAACAGAGGGATGCCTAGCATCCCTTTTTTTGTCCTTCAAAATCCCGTATTTTATTGTAAAATAGTTGGAAACATTCACAAAAAAGGATAACTTATGAAGCATATCATCGACAAATCATTTTCTTTCTGCTATGGGCACCGCGTTCACAATCAACGCCTAGATACTCGATTTACTGAAAGTGGTGATGCTTGTCTCGCCTGTCGTCATCTGCATGGTCACGAAGGGTTGATTAAGATTTTCCTAGAAGAAATCATCGTTGGTAAGAATATCGGTGAAACCGGAATGGTAACTGATTTTAAGCATCTTGGATGGGCGAAGAACTTCATTGATGATGTTTTAGACCACAAAATGATTTTAGATGTTAAAGATCCGCTAATACCACATGAAGTTCCCGAATACTGTCGTTCGTATCATGTTTCCGGAACACCAGCGATGCCGACTATTGAATTGGACTTTACAAAATGTATTCCACATCCAGAGGGATATTGGGTTCCTAATTTGGAATATCTACCAAAAGATACCACGCAAGCGGTGGTAGAAAAGTATGAAGGTATGGTTTTTGTTGATTTTGTACCAACATCTGAAAATCTGGCTGCTTGGTTGATGACAATAGCAGCTAAGAAGATGGAAGGCATTCCTAATGTTAGAGTGTGTGCTGTTGAATATTGGGAAACTCCAAAATCGCATTGCAGGGTAGAGGCATAATGTATGGCACTGTTTCTCTTAAAGGAAATGTCGATAACTAATAATTTCGATATGGATATTATGCAGGCCTGTGGTCGTCAATATCCGACATGTTCCTTCACATTAGAGGTTTATCCGGCTGCGCCCTTTGATGAAGTAGTGGCTAACCTAATGAGAAGCATTTCGGCTAGTCGATACATCAGTATCAACACAGAGGAATACCCTGTATGGGTTGACCAATTCAGGGATGAATTCAAGGAGTTTTTGCTGGAGCGATATCCTGAAAAGATTATATCCGATCAGGATGAATACAAAAAGGTTTTTGGTGAGGGCTAAATGAAATTAGCTGTGGTTGGAAGTCGAGGTTTCGACAATTATGAAATACTCAAGACCGTTATTGATGAAATCAGAACGGCATATGAAATCACCACTATTGTAAGTGGTGGTGCTGTTGGTGCAGATACATTTGCAGAACAGTATGCGGAAGAAAATGGTATTGAAATGGTTGTTTTTCCGGCAGAATGGAAGCGATTTGGGAAGAAAGCTGGATTCCTCCGAAACAACACAATTTGGTCGAATTCGGATATTGGTGTAGCATTTTGGGATGGAAAGAGTAAGGGAACTGCCCACTCTTTTGATATTTCCAGAAAACATCGAAAACTGTTGTATGTTTTCAATTACACCAAGATGGATTTTTACCTGTTGAATAAAGATATTAGAAGTGATTTTGTTGAATTAAATTTAAACACAGAAAAGGAAGCAGAATGAGAACACATTACACATCAGCACTGGCAAACCCAGTCGAATTACACTTTACTGAACCTGTTACCGTGGCTGGTTGGATTAACTCTATCCGCGACCATGGTGGCGTTTATTTTATCGACCTTCGTGATACCACTGGTCTGATTCAGATTGTTGCCAACCCAAAGACTTTGTCGGAGGCAGAATACAACAAATTCCACTCGCTTCGTGATGAATGGGTAATCAAAGTTTCGGGTAAGATTCGTGAACGTGGAGAAGGCTTAGAAAACCCCAATATCTTAACAGGAAAAATCGAGCTTGTTGCTGATGATGTAACTGTGCTAAGTAAGGCGAAAACTCTCCCATTCAATCCGCGTGATAAGTCTGTTGGTGTGGATAGTCGCAATAAGTATCGTTATTTGGAATTGCGTGATCCTGCTAACCTTGAACTGTTCAAGAAGAAGAACAAGATTTCCAACGCTATCAGAAACGTATTGACGGTTTCTGGATTCATCGACGTTGAAACCCCAATCCTTACTCGTTCGACACCAGAAGGTGCCAGAGATTATCTGGTTCCATCCCGCACCCAGCAAGGAACATTCTTCGCACTTCCACAATCCCCACAACTATTCAAGCAGATGTTGATGGTTGCTGGTTTTGAGAGATACTTCCAGTTTGCTCGTTGTTTCCGTGATGAAGATTTGAGAGCAGATCGTCAGCCAGAATTCACACAGGTGGATATTGAAATGTCGTTTGTTGAAGCACATGACGTTCAAAGCACAATCACCGAACTGTTGGCAGAAGCAATGAAAAGTGTAGATATTGACATTGAAAACAATGTGAATATTGGTAACACTCATGCTATTCAGTATTTGGATAGTATTGGTATTGAAGGCAATATTGATACCACTGCAACCCTCATCGTTCCAGAAATTACCTATAAGGATGCAATGGAATATTTTGGTTCCGATAAACCGGACCTTCGCTTTGGTATGGAACTGATTGATGTTGCTGATATTTTTGCAGCTAGCGGATTCAAAGTATTTGCCGACATTGCAGCTGATAAGGTTGGTAACAGAATCAAGGCTGTTGTTGCTAAGGGTGCTGATTTCAATGATGGTCTTTCCAAGAAGGACATCACATCGTTGGAGAGTTTTGTAACTACCTTTGGCGCTACTGGTCTTGCTTATTTCCAAGTTAAGGAAGAAGAAGGTAAGGTTATTCTCAAGGGACCACTCACAAAGTTCCTGAAAGATCCTGATTTGGAAAAGATTATAACCACTTGTAACCTTGAAGTTGGTGACATTGTGTTCTTTGGTGCTGGTCAGAAGAAAACTGTGCTGGATTATATGGGCAGATTGCGTTTGGAATTGGCAGACAGATTGTTTAGTAAAGGTCGTTTGGCTAAATCCCATTGGGCACCACTTTGGGTAGTTGATTTCCCAATGTTTGAAAAGAAGGATGATGGTGGTTGGGCAGCTTGCCATCACCCATTCACTTCTGTAAAAGAATCAGATTGGGTTGCATTCAGAGCGGGAGAGTTGGCGAAAGAGGATATGACTACCAACAGTTATGACTTGGTATTGAACGGTACTGAGGTCGGTGGTGGTTCTATCAGAATTCACGACTTTGAACGTCAGAAAGAAATCTTTGAGTTGTTGGAATTAACCGAAGCTGATATTGAAGAAAAGTTCGGTTGGTTTGTTGAAGCACTACAGTATGGTACTCCACCACACGGCGGTTTCGCATTCGGTTTCGACCGCTTGGTTGCTCTGTTGAACGGTAAGGATAGCATTCGTGATGTTATCGCATTCCCCAAGACACAGAATGCCGGTTGTCCAGTAACATTCGCTCCGAGCGTTGTTGCCGAACAGCAGTTGAATGAATTGGCTATTCGTTTGAAGAAGCAACAAGTATAAGGATACCTATAATGAAATACGCCGAAGTTAATGGTCATACTTTTCATCATAAATTCAATGAGGAAAATGATTCAAATGGTATCGGATTATTAATTGAGTCTGTAGCACCATCTGAGGATGGTGTTCAGTCTGTAGATGAAATGATTAAACATCCAAAACTAATGCTGGATGAAACACAAATCAAAGAATTTACAGTTTATGGTTGTCCAGTTTGTAAAAATGTTTATTTCAAAAAAGAACATGCAGAAACCTGTGCAGATGGAGAAAAAGAGTTAGCTCGAATTTTCCATGGGGTAAAGGTTGGCGATTGGATTAAGTATGAAAAAACCAAACCCGAAAGATTGGATTGCTGGTCAGGTAGTTCTGTTGGTGATGTTTATTTTTCACAGGTAACTAGACTGTCATACTGTTATGATGGATTTTCATGTGGTAGTATTTTAACTATTCACTATCATGGTGGGTTTATCAATGCAAAAAATGAAACTCATTTGTCTTTTTGGAGTAAATCCTCTGAAAGTGAAAAGAATGATTATGAGTTGTTAAAAAAGAAACAAGAACTTGAAATCAGAAAGAAGGAACTTCAAGAATTAGAAAAATCTTTAACTTCTAAATAATACAGAATCCTCTGACTACCATTGGGGGATTTTTATTTTGCACTATCTTATTTCCAATCTAAAATTGTAACCCAGCTCTTTAGTGGCGGAAAACTTTGCAACATTTTTATCTAATTCTTTTTCTAAAGTATAATCACTTTTAACTTCAATAATGGTGTTTTCTTTTGGTATAAAAATATCAGGATAGTACCTATGCGTTTCATCTTCAAACAAATACATTATGACCGGCATGTCACTTGGTGATGTTTTAACTTCTTGGTAAGAATATCCTTTTTCTTCTAATTCTCTAAGAACGATTGGTTCATTTCCTTGAACAAAGGACACTTCTCCGGTTTGCCAAACATATGGTTTTCGCTTGTACATACTTTTCAATTGCTTTTCGACAACATGAGATAAATGCATATGATGACGAACGCCATATTTCTCAATTGCGTTATCGGTCATCTTTTGTTTTATTTCATCGGAGTGCATTGGATTCTCAACACCGAATCTTTCTAAATTGGTTTGTTTTAATTTTTCTTTAACTTCATCAGATTGCATAGCAAACTCCATACCATAAATTTCCATACAGGTATTTTTAGATTTTTCTCTTACCATCTCTGATTGCATTGGATATTCCACACCAAGATTTTTTAAGTTTGATAATTTTATTGTTTCTTTAAATGTATCACTACTAAAAACATTCTCTACACCATATTTTTGAATATTGGTGTTTTTGATTTTTTGTTTGATATTTTCATTTTCAAATGCCCACTCAGTTCCGAACAGTTCGAGATTTGTTTTTTTAACCTTTTCTTTAACTTCCTGTGATTGCATTGGATTTTCAAAACCGTATTTTTTCAAGTTTGTTCTTTTAGATTTTTCTTTGAATTTAGTAACCTGATTGACATTCTCACAGTTGTACTTTTTTAGATTGTTGATTTTCATTGAATGATCTCTACAACACCCAACAGTTATATCCAAATCACAATTAAAATATACTGTATTAGAACAATCTTTGTATCCGCATTTGGGTAATTCGGCAATTCCTTTTTTCATACATCTAAAAATTTTATTGACATCCTTGAGATTCCATTGATAAAAAATCGCATATTCTCCGATGAAATTTTTTAGTTCGTCGGATAGCTTACTTGCGTTTAGCGGTGTATTATTTTTTATGAAATATTGTAGCTCATTGGGAATTTTATTTTTCATGATGTAGTCCTTTTTTGTAAAATTGTGATGGAGGGACAGCTATTGGTAGTCCGATAGTTTCTTCAGAATTGCACTTCTGAAGATTACCTCTCATTCATATATGTATTTATACTTGATATTCAAACTTTTAAGATTTAAAGCCTTATTTTATTGTAAAATAATTAAAAATATGTCAATAAAAAGGATACTACCTTGGAATTAAAAAAAGAGTTACAGCTTGAATATGCCGGATCGGGTTTTTGTGCAAGTTTCAGACTCGGGACCCCATTCAAAGACTTTGAAAAAGGAATCGTGAAAAATATGATTCCTGCCTCCCAATATCTAAAGGATAAGTTGGGTGGTCATGTTGAAATCTCAGGTCTTTTCAATGCCTTCACCGAAGAAATGTTTGCCACCAGAGTTGATGAAACCGGCTACGACTTTCAAGACCTATTCCCCGATGGGATGTATGCTGATTCGGGTGGTTTGCAGGTATTAACCCAAGGCAAACTGATTGATGAAGCTATGAAGAAGAAGATTTATAGCATTCAAGCAAAATACGCAAACTTCGCTATGAGTTTTGACGAAATGCCATTCCGTATGGTTGATGGTCAAAAAGTATATTTGCCGGATCGTGTTGGTATCTGTGGCACACAAGCTGGTGAGAACTTGAAGGAGCAGATTGAATTCTTTGATAGTATTGATGCCAAAACAAAAATTTTCCCAATCGTTCAGGGTTTGGGTTTGAAGGATATGAGCACCTATACTCTCAACATGCTTAACGTATTGAATAAGAAACAGCTTGGTAAGTTGGAATGCCTGGCAGTTGGTGGTATCCAATCAGAATTTGAGTTGCTCGAACGTTCAGTCAATATCTACAAAATCAATGGTATTCCACCAAAGGTTAGAAACCATTTTCACATCCTCGGTGTAACAGGTTTCAGAAAGTTGATGCCTGTTATGATTGGTGCGAGAAACGGTTTGATGCCAGGTATTAAGAAGTTGTCATTTGACTCAACCACATTTACCAAATCCTATCTGTTGGGCAATATTCAGCCATCTTTGGCCGATATTAAGGCTGACAAACAAAAGAGATCACTCGGTAAGGTTCGTGATGCGTTTGTCGAAGATTACTATCAACAAATGTGGGATTTTTGGAAGGATATTCCAGAAAATGTGTTTGATAGTGTAGAAGATATGATTGAACACAGTTGTTTCAATTCCAAAGGTTTGACAACAGCCGCTCAACAGTATAAAGAGTGGGCACCAGAACACGGTATCAAGACCATCACCCAAAAGTATGTTTATGTGTACTACAACACATTCAAATTCATGGAAATTTTGGAAGCATACTTGGAAGGGAAGATACAGATTAGTGATTTCATGGGTAGCTACAAACAACTGAATTTATTGCAGGCTCTCGAAGAAATCGACAACACGGATGATTTCGACAATTGGTATGTCGAAGTCAGAAAAATGGCAAAGGTTGATAAGAAATCAGCAGATGATGGTGCCGATGCAACCAGCATCCTATTTTAATGGAGAAAAATATGGAAATATTGACTTTAGAAGAAATCAAAAACATCAATGATGGTGGATATACTCATAAAATTGGTGGAAAATTTACAGAGACTACAGGTACTATCAAACTGTCATCTACCGGCAAAATGATAATGTGCAACAAGGACGATACAAACAAAATTCTTGAAGTTGTTGGGTACAGAAACCCATTTGAACTTGATATTGTTTGGTTAGAAGGCAGTGGCAGAGAATAAAATTTCCAAACTGTTTGTTTTTTCACAATACCTTACAAAAATACTAAACTAATGTAATCATTCAAAGTCTTACACCTATAAATATTTCTTACATTTTCTGACAAATGTATAAACCTTTAGGTGTAATATGAATGAAACAAAAAAAGAAAAAATCTATTTAACAGTCAAAAACAAACTACAACTATCACTTTTATTTTCTACACTATGGTTGTTGTTATGTACCATCATAGCAATTCCATGGTACAACGACCTCTGTGAAATCTATCATCCGGTATGGGCTGCATCCCTGATAGCGGGCATAGCATTAATTCCGGGGTTTTTTAATATCTTTCTTACGTCGGCATTACTTTTCGACAAAAGACCAAAGTATAAAGATGCGGATTTACACATTGAAAATCTGCAACCAATCACCATTTTGGTTGCAGCATACAATGAAGAAGATGCGTTGACGGATACATTGGAATCTATAAAAAGGCAACAATATCCTCGAGAAGTTGAAGTTATTGTCTGTGATGATGGATCGACTGATAAAACTGTTGAAGTTTTCAATAATTTCAAATCAAAATTCACCGAAGAAAATCCTACATCAAACATTTCATTCGATATTAGTACAGGGTTTCCAAATGTCGGTAAGTCTGGAGCACTGAATCGTGGTTTGGAGTTGGCAACTCACGATATTATCGTTACAGTTGATGCCGATAGTTGGGTTTTTAAAAATGGGCTGATCAATTTGATTTCTAATTTAATCAACGGACCAAAAAATACTGTTGCTGTTGCAGGATCTATTTTGGTTAGAAATTCGAGAAAGAATTGGCTGACAAAACTACAGGAATGGGAATATGCTCACGCTATTTCTGTTGTTAAGAAAACTCAATCTCTTTTCCAAGGCACATTGGTTGCACAGGGAGCATTCTCCGCATACCTCAAATCTGCATTAAAGGAAATGAACGGATGGCCTCATGTTGTTGGTGAGGATATTGTTTTGACATGGGGATTAATGAGCAAAGGATACAGAATTGGACACGCAGAAAATGCAATAGCATTCACCAACGTACCAGAAAAATACAAAGTGTTTTTCAATCAAAGGCGTAGATGGTCCAGAGGATTAATCGAGGCATTTAAGAGATACCCGAGTTCTATTTGGACAATCAGACAAAACTCAATCTTCATTTGGATGAATATGCTGTTCCCATTCCTTGATTTTATGTTCCTATTTGGGTTCGTACCAGGCGTTATTTTTGCATTGGGATTTCAAATGTATGCCATCGTTAGTTTATTGACAGTTACATTAATCCCAGCCGCCATCTTATTAAACTATGTGATATATAGAGTGCAGATTAAGGTGTTCGATGAAATGGGTTTGAAATTCAGAAAGAATTTCTTTGGATTCGCATTATATGTGTTGGTGTGTCAGTTGATTATAGTATCTGCATGTTTGAGAGGTTATTTAGATGAATTGATAAAAGCTCAAAAAACGTGGGGAACGAAAAACAGTACAATCAAGAATGAAAAGAAATAAAGGTCAATAATGAAAACATTTACTAAAATATTACTGGGGGCAATTTGTTTTGGTCTAATTACCATACCATTAAAATCATACGGTGGGGATTCAATAACTCTCAAAACCAATTATGATAATATGTCTGATAATGATGGATTTACCGCCAATCAAATTCAAAACGAAATAACCCATAAAAATGTCGTTATAAATCATGTGTTTTTGGATGCCATCCAGGGGACTCAAAAATACAATTATCATATTGGTACTGTCGGCTACAAATTTATTGGTTCCAATTGGTCTGCATTGATCGGCCCTGGCATTATTTCTACATCAGAAGGGACAACTACCTATGGGTATGTGTTCTTGGGAAAATATAAGTTAAACGATCAGATAAACTTTGAGCTTTCAGCCGACAGAAGTACAGTTATGGGATCTGCGACTAGGGACTTTGGACAAAAGAAAGTGGTTGATTATATGTCCGACAATGTGACATTGAGTGGGGAATATCAGGCTACAGAGGCGTTGAGTATTTCCGGAGGCGTTTTGGCTCAGCAGTTTTCGGATGGCAATTCCAGACATGGATTTGTCGATAAAATCCACTACCAAATTACCGATAAATTTGGTGTTCAAATGAGGAACAAAATATTGTGGACTGATTTTAAATCTACAGAGTATTTTAGTCCAAAAGAAAGACAAGAACATTGGTTTATGGGAACATATACTCAACCGTTATTCGGTGATAAAGTTGCCTTCAAATTTGCCGCAGGTCCAGGTAAAGTAAAAATTGATGACGTTTCTGCATCTGCATGGATTGTTGAAAGTAAAATATACGGGTATATCTCTAATGATGTTAGATTGGAAGGTCACTTAAATTGCAGCACATCCACCTATGATTATAGATATTGTATGGTGGGTATTCAATTAGATTTCAAATTCTAAATATTCGTGTTGTATTGAATTTGTATAATTATCATTTTGATCTATACAAATTTAAGGGGTCGTGAATGATTTTCGGAATTGATTTTGATGGAACCATAACCACACATGAATATCCAGAAATAGGGAAAGAACTGCCCTATGTTTTTGATACCCTCCGTGAATTACAGAGCAAAGGACATAAACTGATTTTATGGACAATGCGCTCAGATGATTATCTTAAAGCAGCCGTCCAATTCGTTGAGAGCAATGGAATCAAACTGTTTGGAATCAATGAGAATCCAGAACAAAAAGTATGGACTGGTTCGCCAAAGGCTTACTGTCAACTATACATTGATGATGCCGCATTGGGATGCCCATTAATCTATCCTCCCAATGGTAAAAGACCGTATGTTGATTGGAAAACAGTTCGTGAAATGTTGGTTGCTATGGGTATTCTTGAACAAAATCCAGGCAACAAGCAGATCTATATTCCTGTATGATATAATAGTGTATTGATAACACAAAAGGGTCGAAATGAGCACAAAAATCTATAACGCCTATCGGGTTGAAAATGATGACTTCGCATATACCTATGAATTTCTGAATAGGGTTGGCACAGAATACACCAATGAAGTCAAGAAGTTTCTTTTGGGTATTCGACCAAAGGAACTCAAATCGTACTCCGATTTCAGTGACCTTTTTGATGAATTGGATTTTGAAGCCAGTATTGTGGTGTATCTCCATAAGGGCAAAATCTATATTCAACTGTTTGATAACCGATATGTGAATCTCCTAAAATTGCCGACACTGAAAGAGTTGGTGGATTCCAATCAGCTTGTTGATTTCCATTATCAAAATCAATCAGATCCATGGTTTTACTATGATGAAACTATTGATGAATCTCAATATGAAGCATTGGAGGCAGAGCATGAGGAACGTGGGGCAATTTGGGATGAAATTTTTGAAATCCATTCATCCCCTTCCAAAGTTGGTCTGATTAAGGAATTCAAACCCAATTGCGTCGACATCGAATTGTATCAAATTTACACGGAGCTTAAAAAGCATGAGAAAGAAGTTCAAGATTCTGTATCCGCGTGATCACTATGATGAAGAAAAACGTGGTAAGAAATACAAACCGCCAGAAGGCAAGATGTTGGTTATGAACAGTGATGGAGTATTCTTCGTTTACTCCAACGATACATTCTACCCAAGCATCAAAAAATTGAGTGATGTCCTTCCTCGATATGATGTCGAGTGGAAAGATTAATTGTAAAATACATCATAGGAATAATAAATTAGGAGTTTAACATGATCCCAGTAATGGAAGTTTTTGCCTCAGTTCAAGGTGAGGGTAGTAGTGCAGGTCATATTTCAATTTTCATCCGTTTGGGTGGTTGCAATTTCCAATGTCCAGGGTTTAAGGTCGAATACAAAGACCCACGCACCGGCGAAACAAAATTCGGTTGCGACAGTTTCTATTCTGTCGATACCGCTTTCAAGAAGAATTGGAATTTCGCTGAAACCTTTGAAGAAATTGTAGATATGGTTGATGCAGTAATGCCAAAATATCCAAAAGCTGTGTTGACCAAACCGGATATCGTCATTACTGGCGGTGAGCCAACCCTGTACTGGAAGAATCAGGAATTCCAAAAGCTGCTGGCATACTATGTTTCTCGTAACCACGATGTTACCATTGAAACCAATGCAAGTAGAGAAATCAAGTTCCACAGAGATTATCAACGTAAGGTGAAATTCTCTATGAGTGTTAAGTTGGCAGTGAGTGGTGAGCCCGAGCACAAGAGAATCAATATCAATGCTATCACCGATATCATTGAAAACTCCCCACAAAGCTATTTGAAGTTTGTTGTTGGTAAGGACACTATTGAAGAATCCGAAAAGGAAATTGATGCGATTCTCAAGGAAATCCCCGTATACGCAGAAGTGTATTTGATGCCTCTCGGTGGAACCAGAGAAACACTGGCTTACAACGCTCAATCGGTTATTGAGTTGTGTATTAAGAAGGGCTTCAAATATTCGGATCGTTTGCACATCCGTATTTGGGATAACAAGCCAGGTGTTTAAACCTAACAGTTCCATGGGGTGCTATGAAAGATGTATTTAATCAGGCCAAATCAATTCAACTGAACTTATGGGATAAGCTTTTTCTCACCGGTTTTACATTGATCGTTTTATATTTGTTTATCGGTGGCATGACTGTGCTAACATTTGGGGGTATAGTACTGATTTATGGAGCATTTCTGACATACAAAGGTCAGATTTATCTATCGGTTGGTACATATCTTATGGCTGATTTCTGTTGGGTGTATAATGCTTGGGGTCAGGCTGATTTCCGTGGAGTATTATTCATTGCGATAGGGATTGTGTTTGGTGTGTTGGCGACAGCAAAAATGAAAATGGGACATATGGAGCGAGACTTACTGAAACGCTAATACAGTTTTATACATTCATCAATAAATAACCATAATTAACCCGATTAGGAGAATATTATGGAATATAAAATTGAAAATGTTGTAAAAGACCCAGTTGACCATAGAGATAAAATAGCAAAATTTTCCAGTACAAGAGAATTTAACTTTGATCTCCTTGATTTTGTAAGGGAAATTGAAAATCAAGAAAACATTGGTAGTTGTGTTGGACATTCTGGTGTAAGTGCATTAGAATTGATGGCGACAAAAAAAGGTAAAAAAACAAATTTAAGTAGATTGTTTGCTTATTATAATGTTCGCCTAATTGATAATCGTGTTGGTGAAGAAGGTGCTTATATCAGAAGCATTATGAAGTCAATCAACAAATGGGGGCTTCCACCAGAAGAAATTTACCCATACATAACTGCTAAAGAAAATTTACTACCACCAAAAGAAGTTTATGACATTGCTACTCGTTTCAAAGTTACAAAATATGAAAGAGTTCCGCTTGTAAGAGAAAACATTGCGGGAGCAATTGATGCAGGGTTCCCAATAGTTTTTTCAATGGACCTCTATGACGATTTTTTCTCAATGTGTCCAGCACTAGACCCAACATTTTATAAGGGTGTTGGGGCAGAAGCCGGTGGTCATGCGATGGTTATTGTTGGATACAATAAAGGTGGGGTGGTGATTGAGAATAGTTGGGGCAAATATTGGGGATTTAATGGTTTGGCTAGTATCAGTTGGGAAGTTTTATTTAGGGATGCCCACGATGCATGGATAGCAACAGAATATGTTGACCTACCTGAAAAACCAGTAACCCCAATTAAACCGACTCCTAAACCAAAGGTAAGCAAAAAACTAGTTTATTTCTTCACCAATTTGGTAAATTCCCTCAGAAAAATTTTCGGCAGATAAATTTAATAATTTGATTCAGAAAAGGGATGATTAAAGGTTTAAAAATTTGTAAAATGTTATGGGAAAGAGAATATCTTTCCCATTCTTTTGTGGGGGAAAATATCTCATCGGTTTGTAAAAAAATCAGCTGGTTAAGGTGAAACTAAATCATTATGCGTTTTTTTGCATCTAAATAATTAGTGTATCAAAAACAACCTTATAGGAGTACAAGTTTATGGGATTACTAGATAAATTTTCCGAGAAGTTCAAACAGACTCGCGAAGTTGAAATGTCACTACAAGATTACTTGAACCTTTGCAAGAAGGACAAGATGGCATATGCAACTGCAGCAGAGAGAATGTTGGCAGCTATCGGACAACCAGAGGTTTTGGATACCTCCACCGATCCAAGACTAAGCAGAATTTTCCTCAATAGAACCCTAAGAGTGTATCCAGCATTCAAAGACTTCTTCGGTATGGAAGACACAGTGGAGCGTTTGGTTGCGTTTTTCAGACACGCAGCACAAGGTTTGGAAGAAAAGAAACAGATCCTATATCTATTGGGTCCAGTTGGTGGCGGTAAGTCATCTTTGGCTGAGAGATTGAAGGAACTGATGGAAATCAACCCAATCTATGTTCTCAAAGCAGGTGATCAACTTTCACCAGTTTTTGAAACCCCTCTCGGTCTGTTTGATCCAAAGCTCTTCGCAGCGGATATGGAAAAAGAATACGGTATTCCAAAGAGATATCTCAATGGATTACTAAGTCCATGGGCAGTCAAGAGATTGCAAGAGTTTGATGGTGATATTACCAAGTTCACCGTTGTCAAAACTTTCCCATGCAAGTTGAAGCAGATCGGTGTTATGAAGACCGAACCAGGCGACGACAACAACCAAGATATTTCGTCATTGGTTGGTAAAACCGATATTAGAATGTTGGAAGATTTCTCACAGAATGATCCAGATTCTTACTCATTCTCCGGCGGTCTTTGCCGAGGCAACCAAGGTATGCTTGAGTTTGTTGAAATGTTCAAGGCACCTATCAAAGTATTGCACCCACTTTTGACAGCTACCCAAGAAGGTAACTACATGGGTACGGAAGGTATCTCAGCAATTCCTTTCAATGGTGTTGTGGTAGCACACTCCAATGAATCGGAATGGGAAGCCTTTAGAAATAACAAGAACAATGAAGCCTTCCTCGATCGTGTTTATATCGTTAAGGTTCCATATTGCTTGAGAGTGGATGAAGAAGTTAAGATCTACGAAAAGATGATCGAAAGCTCTGGTTTGGAAACCGCACATTGCGTTCCACATACATTGAGAATGTTGGCTGAATTCTCGGTATTGAGTCGTTTGAAGAAACATGAAAACTCCACCCAATACGCAAAGATGAAAGTGTATAACGGTGAGAGCATTCAAGAAGCCGATCCAAAGGCAAAGACTCTGCAAGAATATCACGATGCCGCTGGTCAAACAGAAGGTATGACTGGTGTTAGTACCAGATTCGCATTCAAGATTCTTTCACAAACATTCAACTTTGATGTTACTGAAATTTCCGCAGACCCAGTACATTTGATGTATGTGTTGGAAAAATCTATCGAGAGAGAACAATTCTCGTCAGAGGAAGAAGAAAGACTGCTGAATTTTATCAAGGAATATTTGGCACCACAATATGCTGAAATCCTCGGTAACGAAATTCAAAAGGCTTATTTGGAATCCTACAATGAATATGGTCAGAATCTCTTTGATCGTTATGTTGAATACGCAGATGCTTGGGTTCAAAACATTGATTTCAAAGATCCTGATACCGGTAATCTATTCGATCGCACAATTCTGAATGATGAATTGGAGAAGATTGAAAAGCCAGCTGGTGTTACCAATGTTAAGGATTTCAGACACGAAATCGTTAATTTTGTTCTTCGTGCTCGCAACAAGAATGAAGGTAAATCTCCTAAGTGGACAAGCTATGAGAAACTTCGTGAAGTTATTGAGAAGAAGATGTTTGCAGGCGTCGAGGAATTACTGCCTGTTATTAGCTTTGGTAGCAAAAAGACCAAGGAAGATACTCAGAAGCATGATAACTTTGTAGCCAGAATGGAAGAACGTGGATACACCGACAAGCAAATCAAACGCCTGGTCGAGTGGTACATGAGATATCAGAAGTCCAACTAAGGAGATACAAAGTATGGGTAACGTCATTATTGACAGACGTAAAAACCCAGGCGGAAAGAATACCCCCAACAGACAAAAGTTTGTTGGGCGTATTAGGGATCAAATTAAGAAGAATATCCGTGATAGCATGGGAGAACGTGAGATTACGGATACCGCTTCTGGCGATAACATCAAAATAAGTCGCAAAAGTGTCCACGAGCCTGAGTTTAGAAACGATGGTACAACAGGAGATCGTGATTTTATCCTGCCTGGAAACAAAGAGTATGTAAAGGGAGATAAAATTCCTAAACCCCAAGGCGGTCAGGGTAAAGGTAAGGGTGGTAAAGCATCTGATTCCGGAGATGGTGAGGATGATTTTGATTTTGCAATCAGCAATGATGAATATGTTGATATTCTTTTTGAAGATTTGGAATTACCAAATATGGTCAAGAAGGAAAATACCATCGTTGAGTCGTTTGAACGCAATCGCAGTGGATTCAGCAATGAAGGAAACCCATGCCAACTTAATCTAGTTCAATCAATGCGTAACAGTGTTGGTCGTCGAGTTGCTCTTAAAACCCCAAAGAAGAAGAAAATTGCTGCTTTGGTAGAAGAATTGGAACAGGAACAGGATGAAGAAAAGAGAATGGAGATTATTGCAAAAATTGAAAAATTGCAATCTCGACATGATCGCATTCCTTTCATTGATCCGGTTGATTTGCGATATAATAATTACGCACTAACACCTAAACCAAGAAGTCAGGCGGTAGTGTTCTGTATTATGGACGTTTCTGGTAGTATGACGGAACACCATAAGGATCTTGCAAAGAGATTTTTCTTTTTGATGAATCTGTTTATCAGTAGAAAATACAAAAGAGCCGAAACAGTTTTCATTCGTCACCACCATGACGCCATTGAGTGTGATGAACAAGAGTTCTTCCACAGCAAAGAGAGTGGTGGTACTGTTGTTAGCAAAAGCTATGAATTGATGAAGGAAATTATGAAGGTTAGGTATCCTGCGGAACAGTGGAATATCTATGTTGCACAAGCTTCCGATGGTGATAACTATGATTCTGACAACGATAAATTGGTTGGTTTGTTAAGGGATCATATTTTACCAAACACGAGATACCTCAGTTACATTCACGTTGGTAGTGATGCTGATGATGATCATCCGCCAGCATACTCATCTGGTGAAATGTTGACGAAACATATGTATGAATTAAGTTCAAAATTCAAGAATATGATTGTAAAACATATCGATGATAGGACGCAGGTTTACAACATTTTCAGACAAATTTTCGGTGGGAAAAAATAATGCCAAAGAAACAAAAGATCGAACAAAAGGAAAACAAACTGCTATATACTGGCAGTGAGTGGAATTTTGACATTCTATACAATGTTATGCATGCATGTGAGGATATCGCCATCAATGATTTGGGGTTAGATCCATTCCCAAATCAAATTGAGGTTATCACCGTCGAACAGATGCTGGATGCATATTCTAGTATTGGTATGCCATTGATGTATAACCATTGGAGTTTCGGTAAGAGCTTCCTTCAAAATGCTACCTCGTATCACAAAGGTAGGATGGGTCTGGCATACGAACTGGTTATCAACAGCAACCCATGTATCAACTATTTGATGGAAGAAAACTCCGCAACCACTCAGGCGTTGGTTATCGCACACGCAGCCTTTGGACACAATCATTTCTTCAAGAACAACTACATGTTCAAGAAATGGACTAATCCAGAGGGTATCGTAGATTACCTGCTGTTCGCAAAGAGATTTATTGCCGAGTGTGAGCAAAAGTATGGTTATGATCGTGTTGAGGGTGTTTTGGATGCCTGTCATGCACTCCAAAGAAACTCAGTGAATAAGTATAAGAAGCCGGCAAAATTGAATCCAAAGAAAGAGGCAGAAAAGCAGAAAGAAAGATCGGATTACCTTCGTCAACAGGTTAACGATTTGTGGAGAACTATTCCATCATCGGAAGAAAAGGCAAAGGTTACGAAATCTTTTGAACCGGAGGAAAATCTCCTGTATTTCTTGGAGAAAAATTCACCTGTATTGGAACCATGGGAAAGAGAAGTATGTCGTATTGTAAGAAAAGTAAGTCAATACTTCTACCCACAGAGTCAGACAAAGGTCATGAACGAAGGTTTCGCAAGCTTCACCCATTATTACATTATGACCGAGCTGCATAATAGAGGTCAGATTGATGATGGTTCCTATATGGAATTTTTGAAACTACATACTAGCGTTTTGTTCCAACCTTCATTTGATAAGCCATACTACAGCGGTTTCAACCCCTATTGTTTAGGATTTGATATTCTGATGGATGTCAAGAGAATTTGCGAAGAGCCGGATGACGAAGATAGGCAGTGGTTTCCAGATTTGGTCGATACCGATTGGAGAGCTGCTATTAGAAATATCGTGGAAGATTATAGGGATGAATCTGCAATTCGTCAATTCTTGGGTCCAAAGGTTATGCGTAAGTGGGGCATGTTCAAACTTCATACCAGTGAAAAAGAAAAAGAATATGCGGTAACAGATATTCATAATGATAAGGGTTTTAAGGCGATCAGAGAAACACTGGCAAGTCAATATGAAATCGGTGCAATGATTCCAGATATTCAGGTTGTTGAAGCAAACTTAAAAACTGATAGAAAGTTAGAGCTGATTCATTATTCATATCGTGGCAGTAAATTAAGAGAAGATGATGCGGAAGAAGTGTTAGCAAACCTCAAGAAGCTGTGGGGATACAATGTTGAATTGAGAACCATGCATGATGGTAAGGAACTAGCATACCTTAAAGTGTAAAATTTCTCCGAACTGTATGATATAATAGATCAAATAGTTCGGAGATTTTTATGACCATGCACCTTGCAAAAGGTTTAACCACCACATCTACAAAGAAGCAAAAGCCTGGTAAATTTACTAAGGCTCAGATGGAAAAATACAAATCCGATTTGCTTGAATATAATCGCAAATGTAAGCAAGAGGGTCGTCATTCCGATCGAATGACTCTTGAGGAATTCATTGATTACAAGCATGGAATCAGTCGACAACCTCAAAGACCATCAAAAACAGAAACTTACAAACCCAAACAAGAAACATATCGCAGGGAAACTAACAACGACTACAAAAGCCTCAACAGTGATGTCGGTGGGGTATGTGCTTTGCCTCCAAAGAAGGAATACACTGGCACAGCTATCATAGGAATAGCAACAATGCACAAATCAAACGCAATTCCGGTTTTCAACACCGAACAGGCGGAAGAAATCGCAAGAATGCGCCGATAATTTTACAAAAAGCCTTTACAAAAAATATAGTTTCTGTTATAATGTCAGTATATTAATCACCCCAGAGGGCGGAAAATGACAAACACCATTCATAACAACTATCCCATTCCAACACAAAATGACGTTAGGAATTCTGTAGTAGTGGTCGAACCACATCATGTATCGGTTGATGATATTTTAGTGCATCCAACGGGATTCATCAATTCCAATATTTTGATGAACGTAAAAACTCCAAGCAAATTGAACGATAAAAAACTGGAGAAATTCACTATTAATGATTTTGCAACCCTTATTCAAAGTAATGCCGGCGATACCGCTGTTTTACTTGATAAGGTTCAACGCAAATTTGTAAATACCCCCGAAACAATGCAAACATTTTTAAATGCATTTTTGTCAACCGAGTTAGATATTCTCAGAGGTTCGGTTCATACACATTCGGATTTTGAAAATAAGCATGAAGTTGCATACTTTTTTAAGTTTGGTTTTGGAAATTCAGCCGACGACCAACGCAAAATTTATATCCCTAAAGATAGGCATCTAATCAATAAGAAAATCATGTTGATTTTTGATGGTCAACAGCGTTCTACCATGTTGATTATTCTGTTTTACCGTGGTTTTTATGGTATCAACCCAGCAGAAAAAGGTTCCAACGCAAAGCGTCATCCTTATTTGGATTTGGCATCTATTTATGAATACACTGATTCTCGTGGAATCCTAAAATTTAAAATGCATGAGAAGTATTTGTCAGACAAACACAATCCGGGCTTGCATTTTTATAGTGAAAGTGAAGCTAAGCAGCATAAAGAAGATAAATTTGAAAAAGGATATTACTCCAACTTAATTTGTACACAGGAATTTGGAACCTTGAATTCTTATGTTGTCAATGGACAACTAGACAGCCAGCTATTCATTCAACAAATGATTACAAAGTATGACTTGCATCTCAATGAGCAGACATTCGTAAAACTCGATAGACTGACACATTATATGTATGATTTGCTTTTTGTCAATAAGGGAATTCATATCATTATTGACGAATTTGCGACAGCCGAATCCAATTCGGAAGGATATATGTCGATGAACGCTTTGGGTACAAAAGCCGGCAAAGAAGTAGTTATTGAATCTGCAATCAATGCGGAAACAAACACCAAATTTGGATTGGAGATTTCCGATCCACTAGGAAATCTCTATGCGGCTAATGGTATCAAATCGTCTGATATTGCTGCAAGGGCAATGCGAAGTGTCATTTCTGGAATGCATAACTCTAGAATTTTCTTTTATGATGAAAAAGTTGTTGGGAAAAAGCCCAAGAAAAAGGACGCTCCTGTGTTGGCGACCCTTGGTGTAGGTGATGGTACTACTTTTAACACTCAAAATGAAATCATTAATAGTGACAGCAAGCGCACACTGTATGCTACTGAGTATATGAAGTATAAGGATAATTTTTCAAAGGCTACAAGTGCCACATATCAGTTTTTATTTGCTGATGGCAAAACCAAATATCGACCGGAACTAAATTTTATTGATTCTTTGGATGACAATAATAAATGTGCTCTTATCCATTTGGTCTGGGCAACCTACTTTTATCTCAGTGTTGGTAAAATCAAATTTGATCCTTTTTCGGATAAAAAACAATCCTATGCTATTTTGCGTTCGATGTTTGGGGTAAAGTCAATTCTTGAATGTCTTTCTGGCGAAATTTCTTTCAAGTATAAGACTCTTTCAAATTTTGCCCGAGCCATTGCTATAAATTCTTTGAAATTCACCCCTGGCAATATTGTGAAAATTCTAGATCATCATAACATCGATTGGAAATTGACTATTCAAAAAGTTAATCCACGAGATTTTACTTCTGTTGGTAAAAACACGGATGATACCAAATATCTTAAAATTGTCAACAATATTGCCGATTCAATCGCTCAAATTGAATCCAATAAACAGGCCGATCACATTCACAATGATCAATTGATGACTACTCCAACACTTATCGGGTTGAAGATTGATACCGTATTTGCAAATCAAATTGCATCAGTAATTTTTGATCTTAAGCGATTCTGTCATAAATTTGGTGATACTCTGCTCAACAAAATGTTGTTGGTTGATAAAATCAATAAAGCCAAATCTGGTCAAGATCCTTCTGTGTTTTTTGATGAAAATGTTTCTCACAGAAACGCTATCCGAACAGATTATGGTATGGGTTTGTATTCTGAAAATGAAACAATCGATATTCTTAAATTGCGTAATTTTATCTCACTGTTTGTGCATACCCAAAAACAGAGAATGCATGAATACGCAAAACTTAATTATCTTATTATGGGTAGTGATGATTCACTCTATCCTTTGGAAACCATAACAACCAAAGATGCTTTTGAGGCGGTGATTGAGGGCACAAAAATGAAGACAGATTTTCCAGCATTGTATAATGTAATAATGAATGAAACATCCAATGCACTGTATAAGGACAACATTATGAATATTGTAAAATAACCAATAAAGGGGAAAATTATGTGTAGCATTGTTGGCTCATATTCCAAAGAGAAATTCAAAGAATTGGTTGAATTAAACCAGAGCAGAGGGTCGTTTTCATATTCCTTTATGGTTATCGATCCAAAGACTTTGGAGATTGTTTCTCTAACTCAAAAGTTTGGTCCATTTGATTCGACTGTGGTTGATACTGCACCAGATGATATGTATTACCTCGGTCATACACAGGCACCAACTGGCGGATTGATTGAGGATCCAAACAGAATCCATCCAGCTCGCATTGATGATTATTTTATGTTCCACAATGGTATCATCAAGCAAAAAGATGTTGCCAGATTACAGGCCGAGCATAACACTACTGAGGCATGGGATTCCAAGTTGATGTTGATGGAAATCAAAAAGAAAGGGCTGAAAGAAACCCTCGATACCATTGATGGTAGTTTCGCGTGTGTATTTAAGGATGAAAAGTGTTTGAAGATTTTCAGAAGTGCAGCAGGCACACTTTTCATCGACGACAAGGTTAATATCAGTTCCACAGCATTCAAAGGTGCTGAGAGAATTGAGAAGGATGACATCTTCGGTTTGGAATTGGAGCATAAGGCAATCTATTTAATGGAAACCTTCACATCTAAATCAAACCCATATTTCTACTAACTTTCTAAATAAAATGCGCATAAAAGACCTAAAAGCCGATGAAATGACCTATGAGGAAAAACTGGCCTCAGAGGATTATGTTTTAAAGATGAATATTCAGGACATTGTTAAGATTCCAGAATGGCAAACCCTCCGTGCTTACTTTGTAGGTAAGTGGAAATCTCAACCAGAAAAGAATCTCCAGATGTTGAAGGATTTTGCGGGAGATTTAACCAAACTATCCAATCGCAGATTGCGAATCGTACAGAATTATGTTACAGGTTCGGGTTTCCGCATTGGTATCATTTCATCTAATGAAATTCAAAAATTCATCGATCAAGTTCGCAAGGAGGTTGAAGATAGAAAATCCGACGGGAGATGGAAGTGAGAATTAACTGCATCGCCGTAGAAGATCTATCAGATCAACATTTGAGAGCAGAGTGGTTGGAGTTTTTGATGATTGGACCCTATATTCGTAGGTCTATGAAATCTAAAGAAGGCATCAGGTTATCAGATTCAACTTTTTATGTGTTGGGCACAGGCCACGCGCGTTTTTTCTATGACAAACTTACTTATGTGCAAAAGCGTTATGAGCAATTGGGTAAGGAAATGAATAGAAGGGGCTTCAACACAAACCCACAGTTGAAATTGGACGACTTACCCAGGGATTTATTCAATGATTGGGTGCCAACCAAAACTGACAACATAATAAACCTCAATAGAATTATTGCCAGAATATCCCTCAAACCCAGTTGGTACAAAATGCACAACAACGAGATAGAGGATTGGCAGAGTTTCTATGAAAAGAAGTATGAATTCAACTATGAATATCATCCCGATCATCATGGGAACAAATAATTGTAAAATATATCCTATATTAACATAGAAAAGGAATACAAAATGCTAAAAGACGTTGTAGCAACTCTCCCAACATTGGAAGCCGGCAAAAAGGTCGTTTCCGTACTAAGTGGTGGTCTTGATTCCACCATCGTTACCTATACTTTGGTTCATAAGTACGGCGCAGAAAATGTTATCGCCCTTTCATTCAACTATGGTCAAAAGCAAACCGTTGAATTGGATAAGGCTCGTACAACCTGTAGTAAGTTGGGGATTGGTCATCACGTTCTCGACATTGGGTTCTTGGGTAAGGTTGTTGAGAAGGTTTCGGCACTGTCTTCCACAGGTAATGTTGCGATGCCAACCATTGAGGATGTATTGGGTGAGCCACAGCCAGTTACATACGTTCCATACCGCAATTTAATCCTATTCTCGATTGCTCTGTCGTTCGCAGAAAGCAATGATGCACAATACGTTTTCAATGGATTACAAGCACACGATGAATATTCCTATTGGGATACAACATCCGAATTTACCAAGCGTGTAAATTCTGTTTCCGAACTCAACCGCAAGAACAGTGTTAAGGTTGTTTCCCCATTCGTTGAATTCAGCAAGAAGGATGAAATTGCTGTTGGTAAAGAATTGAATGTGCCTTGGATTGATACCTGGACCTGTTATGCTGGTGAGCAAGGTCATGGTGCATGTGGTAAGTGTCCATCATGCTCTGAGCGAATTATGAATTTCGCAAAGGCTGGTATTAAGGATGAATGCCCATACGAGATTGAAATCCCCTGGGATAAGTTAATTGCAGATAATTCAGAAGTTTAATGGAAAAAACCCACCGAAAGGTGGGTTTTTCATTAGGTCAACCACTTTGTCGTAATTGTAAATAAGTCGTGTATTTCAAACGGTTTGGTTAAAAAATCATTCATTCCGGCATCGTAGCACATTGTCCTATCTTCCATCATAGCATTGGCTGTCAACGCTATAATAGGAACAACTTTAGAAACGCCTGTTCTTATCTGTCTAGTCGCCTCCAAACCACCCATAATAGGCATTTGCATATCCATGAATATCAAATCATAGTGATTTATTTTCGCCAATTCCACAGCTTCTTCTCCATCAGAAGCAGTATCAACAATCAAACCCACAGATTCTAATAAATCTTTTGAGATTTCCTGATTCATCGGGTCATCTTCCACAACAAGTACCTTTTTGCCCGAACAACTACCTCTAACAATTGATTCTGCCGCTTCGTAGTTGATTTCAACATTCTTTATGACTTTATCTTTTTTAAGTGGGACAGTAAACCAAAAGGTACTTCCATGACCATAAATGCTATCAACCCCAATTTCACCACCCATCAATTCGATGAGGCGCTTTGTGATTACCAAACCAAGACCAGTACCACCATATGTTCGTGTTATTGAATTATCAGCTTGTTGAAAACTAACAAAAAGGTTATCTATTTTATTAGTTGGTATCCCAATTCCGCTGTCAGTTACTTCACATTTTAAAAGAACTTCGCCGTCAGTTTCATCAATTTTTCTTATGCCTATTGTAACCCCGCCAGTTTCGGTAAATTTTATGGCATTATTAACCAAATTGAGTAAAGTTTGTTGGAATCTTACAGGATCTCCAAGCAAATTTTCCAATCCACCAGCAACATTGGTTTTTACGGCTAATTTTTTTGACTCAGCCATAGTTGATGTCATCTGAATAGTTGTTTCAACTATTTGATTTATGTCTATTTCTACATGTTCTATGGACATTCTACCCGCCTCTATTTTAGATAGATCTAACACATCATTTATTATTGCCAACAGATGATTTGAGGATATCATTATTTTATTCAATCTATCCTTCTGCTTGTCGGTTAGGTTATCTTCTCTTTTTAGTAAGCTAGTCATACCAGTTATCGCATTTAGTGGGGTTCTGATTTCATGACTCATATTTGCAAGGAATGTGCTCTTTGCTATATTCGCTACCTCCGCGGCCTCTTTGGCAGCTTCCAATTCCATTGTTCTGATTCTAACAACTTCTTCCAAACCTATTTTGTGGGTGATAAGTTCTTCTTCTGTCTTTTTCTTTTCGGTTATATTTTTACCTGTGCCCCTATATCCGGCAAATTGACCACTGTCGTTATAAAATGGGATTCCACTCACAGATACCCATTTTATTTCATTGGTGGGAAGTTTTATTTTGTATTCAAAATCTCTAAATGGTTTTCTTTTTCTAATAATATATTCATAGTTTGTGACTATACTTGAATCATTGTCGAATCCAAATGTGTCAAATATATGGTTTCTTGTCTTGCCGATTATTTGATCTTTTTCTATTTCGTACATATCCCAAAAATTGTTAGATAGAGTAACGAACCTATGTTCCGCGTCTGTTTCCCAAAACCAATCGGCGGTACTCATAGAATAATCTCTAAATTTCGCTTTTTCGTATTTTAATTGATTTTCTATTTGTTTTCTTTCAGAAATATTTCTGGTCGCACAAAATATCAACCAAGAACCACCAATAAAAACAGGTGATATGGATACCTCAGCACTGTATGTTGAGTTGTCAGCCCTTTGATGAATAGTTTCAAATTGCATCTTACATTTTTCAGTTATAGCTTTTTCAATAATAGTTTTTATTTCTTCCTCATTAAATTGTGCATCCCATTTGGTCACAGGCATACCCACTATAGCATCTCTAGGATATCCTAGCATGTTACAGAAAGAGTCACTAGTTTCCTCTATGAAACCATGACGATTTATGACACACAGTCCATCTCCTGCACTTCTCAATAACATCTGATATCGATGTTTTTGTTCAAACAATTGAACTGCGACGGATTTAATTGACTGTCGGAGGAAGAGCACCCAAACAGCTATGGAAAATGTTGTTATGAAGAATAAAGTTAAAACCAAATCCATTATGGGAATTGACCTTTACAGAAGGTTTAGTTTTGTCTATTTATATCACTTATTTATATAGACAACCAATAACGGTGTGTGACTTTTGTATAATTCATAAAAAGTCTGTGAAAATAAGGGTTAATATGAGTCTAAAATTTTTGGGTGCAGCAGATTATGGTGAGGTTATTGAAAATCCCACCTTCAAATCCACCAATAAGGGCAATGAAAAACTGATAAAGATTGAAGATTGGGTTACTCCAGAGGACATGAATAGTGATGAAAAGGTTCTCAAGCACCCAATCTTTGAAAAGGCATTTTCTGAAATACTGAAAAAATGGAAACCGCGCAGTAATGTTGCGTTTATGAGCTTATGTACCGCAACACGCCCATATTCCAAGTCACAAAAGTATGCCGAATTTATTCGTAGATTTGGAGAACACGTTGATTTTGTTGTAGTTTCCAACGGTGGATTCATCCCTCCCGCATTTTGGGGCAGCTATCCATTCCTAACCTACGACAGTCCTCACGACCCAACGGGCAATTGGGATTATCTATATCAAACAGTGATGTATAACCGCCTCATTCGCTTCTTTAATCAGTTCGATTATGAGTATGTTATTGCCAATTTTCGCCCAACATTGAGAAACCATCGACCCGCACGCATTGGTTTGAAGAAGCTGAAACGCAATGGCAGAATCAAGGATTTTGTTATCATTCCAGAGAAGGAATTGTACGAAAAGGCTGCTGCCGATGGTTGGCGTGGTGGTAATGGTGCGGGCGCAATGTTCCCTGACCTTCACAAGTTCATCATCACCGAATTGGATGCTCAGGCCAAAAAGTGGTCAAAGTATCAAGATCCATCAGATAGTTTGTTTTGAGTGATATAAATAATCAAAAACAAACTATTTGGAGAATGAAAATGAAATTAAAGGATTTGTTGGTTGAAGGTCAATTTAAACTCGGTGATGAAATTAGTAAAGTAACCAGATCTGGCGGGACTGCTGGAGAATACGCATCTAGCTACTCACACCTGATGTACACCCTGTCAAATAAAATTAATGCTGAAAACTTTGATAAATTTTCAAAAGATGTAATTGCATTGATTGATAAAAATAAAAATTCAATCATCAAGAACATCACGTCGGCTGAGGATCAGGAAACAAATAAAAAAACCTTCAAACACATGGAAGATACTGTCAAGGGATGGTAAAACAAAATAATTGAAATAAAAATCCCACCCACAGGTGGGATTTTTTTGCTCGAAAAATATGGTATAATACACTTACAGATATTTTTCGAGGGATTACAATGGTCGTGTATGAAGATAAAAATGTAGTCATTTTTGATTGGAAAACATTCGCTGTCGATGAATGTCATCACATTGTTGATGGTGAAGATATCGAACAGTATGTGATGTTTACGAACCTGGAGAAATCTGCAGGTATCTACATCATGCGAATGCAGGATTACATGAAAAAATTCCCCGAAAGGAAAGCAATTGTAAAGAATATGCCTCTGTCGTGGATTCCATTGATGCATTTCTTGAACATTGAGGTTGATTTGGATACAGTCGACCAATCAAACTATGTATTGGGTGGTAAATTATCACCAAGACAGCTCCTAGAATGGGCGCAACAGTGTGCAAAAGAGGGAACACTGCGAGATTTGATTGAAATTATGAGCTCATCTGATGAGCAAATGGCTGATACATTGTATCAACTCGATCATTTGCGTAAAATTGATCTGGAATTCCCGAAAAAACTCACGAAAATCCACCAAAACAACTGGCAAAGCTACGGTCGTTCCTACATTCAGGACATGCACAAAAAGATCGTGGAAACCCCTCTCAAGAAGGAAAAGATTCTGTTCCTTCCATGTACCAAATCCAGACCATACTATTCCAAACAAGCATTGTATAAGGCGCAAAAAGCTGGTGAATTTGCTGATTTGATGGGAGATAAGTCGTTTACCCGTGTCGTTGTTTCCAACATCGGGGTTATTCCCGAAGAGTTTTGGGGTGAAAAGCCTGTTATGACCTACAGTGCTGGTGTTCCCGACATTTGGTTGATTTACCGAATGATGAAGGAATTCCTTGGAAACAATAAGGATACCGTGAAAGAAATCGTGAGTTATGTCGAGTTTCCACCATACATTGAAATCATTGAAATCCTTGCAGAAAAATACAATATCCCTTTGAAAGTGAATGTTAAGAAGAAATACAAACAAAAGGGTCAGAAATTCGCACTGAATGGGGTTTGATATGAGGATTATTCCAGCTATAGACAATGGTCTGGAATTTTTGAATATCAGTTCCCCCAATTTCAAAAATTCCGAATTCAACAAAACCCTTACTGCAACAAAGGGATCATCCTTTCTGATCGACAGTTATGCTGCCAGTGTGTTTTTGGACAGGTTGAGTAATCGTAAACTTCAAGGACGAATCATCCTCACCACATTCGCCCTATCCTATTTCACTTCTACCAATGTTAGAAGTCGTTTTGATGATGTTGTTCGGGTTGTGAAATGTTTGGACAAACCTGACCTAATGGTTTATAATGAAGTGTTGTATCGCAATCCCCATATCGACAAAAAGAAAATCGAAAAGATTGCTAGCACAGCAGTCAAGATGTTGGAAGGTATCAAAGAGGATATCGGTCGCATTGTATTCGTAATTCCTCCCGAAGATGACCTCGATAAAATTTCTGTTTATTTTGAAATTATCATAAATGATGTGGGATCGAAGAAAATCGCCTTTATGATAAGCCCGAATACAACCGATGCACAGATAAATTACATACTTACTAAGTTTCCAGCACCGTTTATATCTGTTCGGTAATGTAAAATATCCATATTGATAATCCGTTTGTGAGGTTAAGATATAGATGTTAGCACCCAAAGCTTCAATACCCGTTAATGGGGTTATGTTTGACTATGTGGCCGGTTCGGTTACACCGTTCTTCAAACTGAAACACAAGGATCCTGAGATTGCTGCCAACAACTACAAAGATTTTGTTGGTCTGATGGATTACACCAAAGGGATGCTGAAAGGCTATTTCAGTTGGTCAACCCTATTCAACGCATTCCAAGAAGAATCTGACGGTAAGTTCCTGTTGGAAAACAATAAGCTTGGTCATCTGTTTAGCTACTCTGATAGTGGTGGCCTACAGGCTGCTCGTAGAAACATGGAAATCAATGATGAATTGAAGGAACGAATCTACACGGTCCAACACCAGTATTCCGACATCGCTATGACATTCGACGAGATGCCATTCAGAGCCATTGAGGTTAATGCTGGCACAGCGGTTGTAGGAACGTCTATGCGCTGCTACATTAGGGATCTAATCCAATCTACCGCCGAACATTCAGCAGCACACATCAGAAAACAGATTGAAATGTTTGATAAATTTGAATCAAAGACCAAAATCTGCCCAATCATCCACGGTTTCCGACCAAGTGATAAGTATTTCCGTGGTGAAACCGACAATACCTATGTCGATTACGCAAAATACATGTTTGACAAAATCGACAACAGTTCCCACCACATTCACGGGTTGAGTATCGCTTCTCTCACCACACACCCTGACAATAGGGTCGGAATCCTCAAGGTCATTGACTACGTTCCGCGCACCTTAGCGAGTAGAGATATTCCCGATGAGAATCTGGAACACGTTCACTTGTTGGGATTGGCAAGCCCTCAACGTATTCTCCCCGTCATCGCATTGGTTAAGCATGGATTGATTGATCCTCGTGTTAAACGTATCTCGTTCGACTCCACAGCGATTACAAAGGCATACACCATTGGGCGTGTATTCAAGAACTATGATGAATTCAAAAACCCAGGTCAGAATCCACACTATCACCCAGAACTAACCCTACAGAATTACAAGTATCCACACGCAAAGAATGTGCGCCACTACTACCAGCAGGTTCACAAGTATTTCAGTGGGTATGAGAATTACCCATTCATCAGTTGGGAAGATTTAGCCGACCATTCCCCCAACAATGGTGATCGCAGACCTGCTGGTGAGCAAATCAAAGAAAAGGGTCGTGATTTTGAATTGAAGTTTTTGGCACAGGTTCGTATCTGTTGTATGTATCAGACATGGGCTTATATGGATGCTTTGGAGCGTTACATTGATGGTGATTTAAGTATTGATGATTTGGCTCACTATAACACCGATATCGCAGCAATGTATCACGACATCGAACAGAATGCTTCCAATATGCACGATATCTTTGAAATTGTTGAGAAACATTACCTCAAAGTTAAGGCTGAAATCGACCACTCTGTTGATACGGTGGAGCAGTTTGAGGAAGAATACAAAAAGGCAACCACAATCCACACAGCAGGTCACGAAGAAACCAATGTGCTATTCTGTGATGAAGGTAAAGAGAAGGCTGCGGAAACCGTTAAGAACCTAAAGGATCATCAATATGAAATGACCAGAGGCAGAACCAACTTCAAACGGACAATGCGTAAAGCCCACAATGATGATGACAATATCAAAGCAAAAGACATCACATCTTCTTTGTTTTGAGTATAAATAAAACAAAAACACAAAGGAGAATGAAAATGAAATTGAAAGATTTGCTGTTAGAAGGTCAAGTTAATTTTGCAGACCCAAGATCTGTTGAGAGATATGTTGAAAAAGTTATTGAAGATAACTACAGTGAAGAAGAATTGTCCGAAAGAGGCGCTGCCGACGTACAGAGAAAAATTGCAGAGCTCGTTAAAGATGGGGAAATCACCGATCTCGGCGGTTTGATTGATGCCGTGCACGAGTATGCCAAGAAGCTCGGCTAATCTATATTGATAAAAATCCCACTTTCGAGTGGGATTTTTTTGCTCTAAAGGAATGTAAAATATTATTACCACATATCAAAAAGGTGATAATATGATTTTAGCAATTGATTACGATAACACATACTCAGCATACCCAGCAGAATTTTCCCAACTGAGGGAAATGTTTCAGAAGATGGGTCACGAAGTATTCATTGTAACTGCAAGAAATAAAAAAAATGAAAAGATCGAAGAGGATTTAACCGCATTCGACCATGTGTTCTACACTGATGGTAAGGCCAAAGCCTCTGTCGTTCGTGCTGATATTTGGATTGATGATAGTCCAGTCACCCTATGCTGCGATTTTGTGCCTGGTTCATCACATGCCGAACCTACGAAGGCTATTCATCAAGGATACAAAGATACCCACCTGTTGTGGAATTGGGAAGAAGGTAAGTTTGTTTCTTATGTAACCAGAAAATACAACCCACCACATAAAAAAGCCCAGCCCTAACATTGTAAAATAACAATGATAATAACAAGTTTTGGGGATGTGACTGATGGCAAAGAAGTCTAAAAATAAAGATGTTGGTGTTCGTTTAAGTTTGGTAATTTCGGGTGTGCCTGGATATTTCAAACTTCGTTCAAAGTATGATGACCTGTTTAAACTAACAGCAGTTTCACTTCGCCAGAGTCTTGATTTTATTGAGAATAAATTACCAGGCAATGTAGAGTTGCATGGTCTTTACAATGCCTACACCGAAGAAATTATGGCTCGCAGAGCCTCAGGCCCAACCATTGATGAACCATTCACCAAAATATTCCCTAAAGGTATGCATGCTGATTCCGGCGGACTTCAAATGGTTACTCTTGGAAAGGGTAAGATTGAAGCAGAAGATCGTCTAAAAATCTATGAAACACAAGCTAAATATTCCCATTACGCAATGAGTTTCGATGAAATCCCTTCCATCATCAAAGATGACGATGTGCGTTACTATATGCCCCACGCAGTTGAGCAGAAGGGTAAGGAATCGGGTTTTAACCTCAAAGAACAGTATGATTTCTTTGAAACAATGGATACCAATTGCAAGATTATCCCCATTGCCCAAGGATGGGGCATTGAGGATACCAATAAGTTCGCTAAGGGTTTGTTTGGTCAGTTGAGCAAAAAGCAATTGGAAAAGGTTGATGTTGTTGCAACCGGCTTTCCAATCACATCTGTTTATGGAACCGCCAAACGTGTGTATGACATGTTCAAATCCACCGAAATTCCATACAACGCTAAGAAACACGTTCACCTGTTGGGAGTTACGGGTTTCAAACGATTGATTCCCGCATTGGAATTGATTAAGAGTGGATTCACCCCACAATTGGAACTGTTGTCGTTTGATTCTGTTACCCTATCAATGTCATATGTCATGGGCAATCAAACCCCATCGGTTGAGAATTTCCTTAGTGGTAAAACCAAAATCAAATTAGGTAAGCGAAGAAACGCAACTATCGAGAAATACTGGCAGGAAATCTATGATTTTTGGAAGGATGATCCCAACTTCATCTTTGACGACCTCAATGATATGTTGGAGCACAGCTATTTCAATAAGGATGGTTTGAATAGTGGTTATCAACAGTATGAGCATTACCTCCAGGCAGATGAAGAAGGCAACTACACCGCAGAGAATAAGAAGATTGCCGACCTTCATTTCGCAAAGGTAATGAAACAGGAACAATATTATATTCTCTATCAGGTTCACAATTATGTGCAGATTTTGGAAGCATTCCTTGAGGATAAAATTAAGTTGGAGCACATTTTCGAGGGTAAGGATTTGGAAATCTTCTCCGCTTTGGAAAAAGTGAAAACTGACGAAGAATTTGAGGACTGGTTCAATTACGTTGTGAAGGCTACAGGCTTCAAGGTTCCTATTATTGGTGACGACCACATGGATAACGCAACTGTGGCGCAATCCATTTTCGGTGACGAAATGACTGTTGAAGAAAAAGAACGTAAGAAACAGCCCTCAAGAATGCCAAAACCTTTGGCACCACAGGACGATACTTCGGTAATGGATAGTCTTTTCTGATGCTTTTTATTGTATAATAAGGATTGTAACACACCTTATTTTTATACACTTTTCCATCATAGAAGGATACAATCATGGCAGAACTTAACGGTCGAAATGAAACTGAACTAGTACTGGCACCAAACGAGCACGCTTTCGTGCAAGACAAGACAAAGGGTAACATTAATGTGATGACTGGCCCAAATAAGACCAGTCTTTCGACCTCAGATGCACCCGTAATTTTTGATACTGCAAAGAAGCGCTTTGTTCGTGTTGATCTTGAACGCGCTATCTCCCAAAATGTTACCTCCCCTAAAGGTTGGTACATTGTTTTGATGAATCCGGCAAAGGATAACAAACAACCAGCAACTGGCAGCAACGTATCCCTACAAGCCGACACACTGGTTATTGGTAACAAAGTGAATATCCCTGGCCCAGCCAGCTTCGCACTGTGGCCTGGCCAAATTGCACGAGTAGTTCGTGGTCACTCGTTGCGTAGCAATCAGTATTTGGTCGCCCGTGTTTATGACCATGAAGCAGCAAAGGCCAACTGGTCGAAGGCTGTTATCAATAAGGCAGAAACCTCCGGTGAAGAAGTTAAGGAAACCGAAACAACTGCACTGGCTGATTTCGATCCTACCAAGTTTGTTACTGGCCAAATCCTTATCATCAAGGGCACTGATGTTAGTTTCTACATCCCCCCAACCGGTATTTCCATCGAATATGATTCCAACAATGAATACATCCGTGATGCTGTAACTCTGGAATCGTTGGAATACTGTATCCTCAAGGACGAAGATGGTAACAAGCGTTACGTCCACGGTCCTAATGTTGTTTTCCCAGTTCCTACAGAGCAGTTTTTGTCGAAGGACGGTACCCGCAAGTTCCGGGCATACGAACTGAATGAGCAAACTGGTATCTACGTTAAGGTTATTGAAGATTACACCGAAGGCGAAGGTGAAAACGCCAAGCATTTCAAATCCGGCCAAGAACTGTTTATCACCGGCAAGGATCAAGCAATTTACTTCCCATGTGCCCAACACGCCATTATCAAGTATGGTGATCAGGAAAAGCATTTTGCAATCGCCATTCCAAAGGGTGAAGCTCGTTATGTGCTAGAACGTGATAGTGGTAACGTAAAAACTCTGCGTGGTCCTGCGATGTTCCTGCCAGATCCGCGCAATGAAGTAATCGTTCGCAGAATCCTTGAAGATAAGGAATGTGCTCTGCTCTATCCGGGCAATGAAGAAGCGATGGCATACAACCAATCTCTGCGTGAATCTCGCGTTGGTTTCACCAGTTATGTTGAGTCGATGAAGTTCTCAAACAGCAGATCGTTTGATCCAATGTCCTATGCATCCGCAGCCGCATCCCTCTCGGATAGTGTGGATAATTCTACCTTTACCAAGACCCTCCGTGGTGCATCTTCTGGTGGATCGTTGAATCGTGGCACTGCCTATACTCCACCCCGTACATTGACGCTTGATAACAAGTACGAAGGTGCTGTAACCGTCAATGTTTATAGTGGTTACGCTGTTCAGGTGGTGAATAAGTCCGGTGACCGCCGCGTTGTTGAAGGTCCGGTTACTCTACTGCTTGAATATGATGAATATCTCGAAGCGATGTCTCTGAGCTGTGGTCGTCCAAAGACAGCAGATAAGCTGATTAGTACGGCTTACCTCCGTGTATTGAACAACCGTGTCGGTGATATTATTGAGGCAGTTAGCGAAGATTTGATCGGTATCCGCATCGATCTGAAATATCTGGTTCGTTTCACTGGTGATTCAAAGCAGTGGTTTGCTGTTGATAACTATGTCCAGTATCTCTCACACCACATGCGCAGCCTGATTATCAACGCTGTTCGTAAGCAGAAGGCAGCTGATTTCTATGTGCATGGCACCGACATCATCCGCAATCTGATCCTTGGCACCAAAGAAGGTGGCAATAAGGCCCGTGGCGGTCGAGTGTTTGAAGAAAACGGTATGGAAATTTACGAAGTTGAGGTATTGGATGTTGCAATTACCAATGCTGAGGTAAGCACCCTACTGAAAGATTCTCATTTCAAGGCATTGCGTGGCAATATCAACGTCCAAAACAGCCAGAGAGATTTGGCAAATACGACTATGATTGAAGAAGCCAACCGTGGAATTCAGGAACAAACCAGAATTTCAAAAGAGGCTGCTATCACCAACCAATCCAATTTGGAAAGTTTGCAGTTGGAGTTGAAGGGAGCACTTGCAGACGCAGTATTCCAGCAAAATCTGTTGGCAGAACAACATGCTACCGAATTGGAGGCTTCTGAACTGGCTCGCAAGATGAAGAATCAGGAATACGATATGGTTGTTGCAGCCAACAAGCAGAAGATTCGTGATGCTGAGGCTCAAGGTCGTATTGCCCTACTCATTGCTGAGGCAGATGCCTTTGTTAAGAAGGGTGGTGTGGTTACTCCACAGTTGGTATCGGCTCTTACCGCACTGGCTCAGGGCAATTACTTGGATAACCTCAAGGAACTGGCACCACTTTCCATTGTTCAGGGAACCAGTTTGGAAGGTACTATGAATAAGTTGTTTGCTGGCACACCATTGGAGCAGTTTGGTAACAACCTCAAGGCTCTCGGTTTGAATGCCTCTCAAACTTCACACACAATGCCATCCATTGAGTAAATGAAGTGTAAGGAAGCCAGAATAGTTATTAACTATTCTGGCTTTTTTGTTATAATATCATATTAGGTTAAATAGGACATTGATATGAAAATCGAATCGGCAAATGGTAAAGAAGGTTGTTTAATCTATTGTGGTGATGGTAAATACCGTATCCGCTTCTACGACACCATAAACAAAGGTGAGTTTAAAGATTACGACATCGCTCATTGTGATTTGTTTTTCACAATCAATGATAAAGATGCCTATTTGTATGAACATGAGGATGGTCGAATGTTTATCGACCACAGTCCAGAAACATTAGGAATTAAACGTGAATAACAGAACAGCTGCGTTTCATGGGGAAATGTCGTGGGCTTCCAATATGTACGAAGCCCCGATTACCTTTGACGATACGAAACACAATCTGCGAGAGATTTTCCCACAATTCAAATTCGATTGTAAGCAATATGGCTCGTCCGAGCATTTGTACCAATCCCTCCGAGCAACCAATGAAGCCGATAAAGAGTTGATTCGTACCGCAAAATCTCCACAGGACTCTAAGAAACTGGCTAGAACCATCTTTACTAGGATGGATTGGCCTGTTGTCAAGGTTGAAGCTATGCGTCTGGCTCTGTACCTGAAATTCTACCAGCATCCAGATCTTCTGTTGAAATTGGTGGAAACCGGTAGGAAGCCCCTCGTAGAAGTGAATTGGTGGAATGATAAGTTTTGGGGCGTATGTGATAAAACAAATGAAGGTGAAAACTGGCTGGGACGACTGTTAATGGAATTGAGAGCCCATTCTAAACTATTATTGAGGTTGGAGGTCGATTGAATGTATAGATGCGAACATTGTGGTAAGGAATTTAATTTTCCTGATGGAATTCTTGCAGAAATCAAAGACAACCGAGTTGTAATGGAAACATGCTCCCCATTCACAAAACTTTCCGAACTTTGTATGGACTGTGTTGAGGAATTGGGCATAAAATTAGCATAAATATATCATAGTGTGAGTATATGAATATCGCATTTAAAGAATTTGATGCATTTGTAAAAATGCAATTTGTATCAATCGCTGTGGCAAGTTTTAGTTGGGCTTTGATAATCCCGATCATTACTAAGTTACAGGGTGTTTTGTGGACGACTTATGTTATAGCTGGATTTATGATTTTAGCGAGAACATCTGCCTTTATAAGTCCTTTTTTCAAGCATATTTCGTTGAAAAGGTCTTATGAAGTAATTGTTGTTTTGACAATACTATACTTTTTCAGTCTTTTCATTTATTTTTATAATGTGCATTTGTTTTTAGTTGTCGAAATGATATTGATGTTTTGTTATTGTATTATTTTTTCGATATATGGCATCAATTACAATATGTACATCATGAAACATTATAAGGCTGATGTATTTCGGGACATTCAATATCTCGAACAAATGATCATGGCTGGATCTTCTATAGCAGGGTTTGTAATAACTGGTGGGATTGATATAATATCAAATAGTGTTGAAACATCACTTTATTGTTTCATGGTTATGTTGTTGGTTAGTATAAATGTCGACATATATAACTACAGGAAATATTGGAAAGAACTTATTTAATGAAATTTTTAGATGAATTAATAAGAACCTTGGTATCAACAAAGAAAAGAGCATATCTGATGTATGCTCTTTTGTCCTTTGTGTTGTTTTTTACCGTCAATGCCATAACCGGCATAACAATACTTGCTATAGTGGCCATTTTAAATGGATACATTATGTTTAGAATACATTCTTTATTGGATGCCGCTTTGAAAAAGAGTATGGAATATAGAACCATATTGGACTCTTACAACAATATGGTTTTGATTGTTGATGACAAAAAAGTAATAAGTGCCAATAGTAAATGCTTGAATTTTTTTGATATTCCGGACGATCTATGTGAAACCGATTTACATAGTCAGATGATGGACAGTGCAATCGCTCACATCCTTAATTCAAAAGTGGACCACAATATCGAAATTGTTGCAGTCGATGGCACGAAGAAAATCTTCTCTGTACATCCAAAGAAACTGTCCGATTTTAATGACGCAAAATACATCATCGAATTGGCCGATATTACCGAACACATCAATGAAAAGAATAAGTTGGAAAATAAGGCATTCACCGATCAACTAACAAAACTTTATAATCGTAGGTTCTTTGATGAATATTTGATGAAGAAATTCAAAAATTCAAGAAAAACAGATGTAATGGCGTTTATTTTATTCGATATTGATAATTTTAAATCAATCAATGATAATTATGGTCATCAGGTGGGTGATGACGTGCTGGTATTTCTGTCCAATACCATCAAAAGCAGTATCAGATCAACAGATACATTGTGTCGTTGGGGTGGAGAAGAATTTTTGTTGATAACTCCAACTGATAAAGTCAATGCATTGAAAATCGCAGAAAATTTAAGAGTGTTGGTCGATACTCAATCATATGATCACGCAAGTATACCACATTTCACCTGTAGTTTTGGTGTCGCGGAAACCGAAATGCACAAACCATGCATAGAAACCATCGAAGAAGCTGATAAAATGCTTTACAAGTCAAAAAGAGGGGGAAGAAATACAGTTAGTGGTTAAAACCCAACATTTTTCTGTATAATAATAATAAATAAGATTGTTACACATCCAACTTATGTTGGAAACTAACAAAATTATTTTTTAACGTAACTGTTGTTGAATCCAACATGGGGTTGGAATGAATAACTAAGGAGAACAAAAATGAAAAACTTTAAGTTTCTGCGAACCGACTTCTATCAGATTTCTATGGGTTTCGCATACATCGTTGCAGGTCTTAATACCCAAAAGACGGGTTTTGAAGGTTTCGTAAGACATGTCAAGGCCGCAACCAATCCCAACAAAAACTTCTACATCTTTGACGGTGAAACCGAAGTCCGTGAGTACATGGAGGCTATCCGTGCTGAACTCCGCGATCCTGAGCTGGTTGAAACCTTCATTGAGCTGGTGGCTCCGAAGATCACCGCTCCCAACAAGGATGAATTGATTCAGAAATTCCGTGAAAATTGGAAGACTGTTGATACCGACTTTGAATACTCTGTTATACCCAATGGTACGAAGGTGTTCCCGCTGGTTCCAGTGTTTCAATACAGTGGTGATAAGATGGTTGGTCAGATGATCGAAACCTTTGTTACCAACATCTACAATGGTCGTACCGGTCTCGCTACCCTCAAGTATCTGTTGGAAAAGGGTGATGAAAGTATCTCTGCTGTTGATTTTGGATGGTTGTCGGGTATTATGAGCGGCGATCGTGATGCTCTCGGTGTTTATTCCGATATCCTCACCGATCAGGCTAAGAAATTCCGTGCCTCTACCGATAAGATTCTGCTTGAAGCTGCTTTCCGTAGAGCACCATCCTTTGAAACCGCAAAAATGGCGAGCAAAATCGCAATCGCAAATGGTTGGAATGGAACCTCCAACGTAGCTACTGTTCTGGATGGTGATTTGGATGCCTCCAAGATTGGTGGTACGATGGCACACAGTTGGGTTATGTGTTTCAAGGATGAATCAGAATCCTTCCGTGTGTGGGATAAGATTTTCCCTGGCACCACGATGCTGATTGATACCTACAGTGTTGAGAAGGCCGCTCTATCCATTAAGAACATGATTGATAGTGGTGAAATCATTGCGCCAAAGGAAGTTCGCATTGATAGTGACCCACTTGATGTTTATGCCAATAATGTAAAGGCTATTTTGGGTGACAAGGTCAATGTTTATGTCAGTGGCGATATGGATGTTGAGAAGTTTGAAGCATTCAACGCTGATAATGTGCCTTACAGCAAGGCTATGGCCGGCACCAAGTACGTGTATGCGGATGAAACCATTGCCAAACTGAATTGTGGCTTCGTATACAAGATTGTCCAATACACGGATGAATCTGGTGAGATTGTTAAGCCAGAGAAGAAATCTACTGGTAAGAGCAACTATGCAGGTTTGAAGAATGGTTCATTCGATAAGGAAACCAACACCCTAACGGTGAATTTCTCGAAGATGAATGATTCCATTGGTTTCTTCAACCTCGATGGTATGGATGAATCGACTAAGGTTGTTTTCATCTAAATAGCACTTTTTTGTGAGAAAAAAGCCCTTAAATGGGCTTTTTTCATTTGGAAATTGTAAAGTATTATTCCATCACAAACGTCAATGCGAATGGCTTTATAGTGTGATTTTTGTATAATAGATTAAAAAGGATATCTAGGAGATAAAATGGTGACCAAAAAGAAAACAGATGATCAAAAAGAAGAAATGAAGGTTCAAATTTTTGACCACATCTATGATTACAATAAACTGTCTAATGATACGAAAAAACTGTTTATTTTGCAGGATGATATTCGTAGAGATTTGGCTTTTCAACACGCAAGAGCAGATGCTGCTTTGATGTATATTAGAACGAATTTAGAAAAATTAGTTAAAAATGAAACCCCAATTGGTGTAGCAGAAAAAGGAGAAAAGTAATGAAGAAGGTATATAAGCTTATTGATAAGAGTCTTGTTCTCGGTACGGAGATCGAAGAGACAAGTAGCACTGTTACGGTTAAGGCACCGTACAATGTAACTCAGATGTTCAACCCACAATCTGGACAACCAGAAATCGTTATCCTACCTTTGGATTTGATTTTCTCAGAAGCCTCCGCAGAAAAGGATGTTGTTACTTTTAAGAAAGAACACATTATGTATGAAAAGCCAATGGCGGATTTTCCAGCTTATGAGCAGAATTATGTTGCTCAAGCGATGGGTATCGAAACAGTCAGCAAGTCTGGCATTATCACTTAACAGATAGGAATTAACAATGTCGAAAAATAAGATTAAAGATTTGATCATTGGCACGGAAGCTAGGGATGCAATCGCAGCCGGCATTGCCAAAACTGTTGAGGCTGTGGGTACCACATTGGGTCCAAAGGGTCAGAATGTTTTGATTGATAGTGGTCATCCAGCTGCACCCTCAACCATTACAAAGGATGGTGTAACTGTTCTGAGAAATTTGGTTTTGAGTGATCCGGTCGAAAACCTAGCCGTTAAAACCCTAAAGGAAGCGTCAGAAAAGACGGTTGACGAATGTGGTGATGGTACAACTACCACAGCAATACTTGCTGGCGCTATCTATATGCAAGGTTTGAAGCATCTTTCAAGTGGTGCTAATCCAGTTATGATTAAACGCGGTATTGATAAATTTGTTAATAAGCTCATTGATGCTCTCGACACCATTAAACGTGATGTTGAAACCGATGCAGATATTCGCAATATCGCAACTATTTCCGCAAATGGTGATGAACAAATTGGTTCGTTAATTGTTCAGGCTATGGACAAAGTTGGTAAGGATGGTGTTGTTACCGTTGAAAATGGCAAATCGATGCATGATGAATTGGAAACAACCGATGGTATGAAGATTGAGAGAGGTTATGCATCCGCATACTTTATGACCAATCCTGCAAGGAGCACTGCCGATTTGAACAATCCATTGATTCTTGTTACCGATCACGAATTCAAGACTACCAATGAAATTGTTCCATTCCTGGAAATCGCCGCGACTTCTTCCCGTTCAATCCTCATTATTTCCGATGGTGGTAGTGCAGAAGCCCTACAAACAATGGTTATCAACAAGATGAAGGGTGTTGTAAGTTGTTGTGCTGTTGATGCACCTGGCTTTGGTGCTCGAAAGAAAGAGTATTTGAAGGATATCGCTGTTGCAGTCGGAGCCGAATACATTTCTGACGAAATAGGAATCAGTATCGGGCAAGTAACAAAAGAAATGCTCGGCACATGTGAGAAGGTTATTGTTTCCAAGAATGATACAACGTTCGTCAATTCTAAGGCTGATAAAGAGGAATTGGCTGCTAGAGTTGAAGAACTAAACGCACAATTGGCTAATGTAACCAATGATTACGATAAAGAATTCCTCAAGGAAAGAATCGCTAAGTTGACGGGTGGCGTTGCTGTTATCCGTGTTGGTGGTTCCTCTGAGGTCGAAGTTGAGGAAAAGAAGGATCGTATTGATGATGCTTTGGGTGCTACTCGTGCGGCTATTGAAGCCGGTATCGTTTTGGGTGGTGGTTGTGCTTTGTTACACGCCGCACAAAAGTTGGAAATGGCAGATCTTGATATCAAGAATATGGATGAAAAGGCCGGTGTCGACATTATGTTGGAAGCTATCAAGCAACCTTTGAAGCATATCGTAACCAATGCTGGTAAGAGTGGAGATTATGTAACCGAAACAGTTATCACAAACGCGGTTGATAATCCTACCTTTGGATATAACGCTGCTACAGAACAATATGGTGACATGTTTGAAATGGGTATTATTGATCCAGTTAAGGTCACAAAATCAGCCCTTTTGAATGCCGCATCAGTAGCCACTTTGTTACTCACATCAAAGACCATTTTGATGAAGCAGAATCAGGTACAAGCAGTTCACAGATAAGGAAAAAGGGTTGAATCTAGACGATTACCTACAAATGCCGGAAAAATACATCCCTGCGGGGATGTATTGTTACAACAGCAATGGACTCTGTCCTTTTTGGGATAAGAAGCCCGGTGAATATCCATCACAAGAAGATGGATATTGTCACTTTTTGGGTAAATCAGATTGGGAACTAAATGAAGAATCTGCACCGTTTGTTATAATGGTGCATTCTCCATCAAATCGAGAACTCGAAGGAAAATCTGTTAAGGAATTGTTCGATGACGATGATATAATAGATAAGGTATCGGGCAAGAAGGTTCATTTTGGTACTAGTCTTATTTGGGATCAGTGTAAGGAATGTGGTATCAATATGGATGACCCAGAAGATGTGGAATATACAACCATAGACGCAGTTATTCCGGAAGACCTTTTAACAGCAATCAAAGGAAATAAAAAATGAAATGTCCAATTTGCGAACGTAAAGAAAAAAAGGAACAGCCTCAATCTGGCACACACTGTTACACCACTGTTTTTGAGTGTGGAACCGAATTGGACTTTATTATTGGTGAAGAAGGGTATGAATTTTCCCAAAGATGCGATCAACCACGCAAAAGAAGTTTTATGGAACAGTTACAATTTCCAGACACCTTTAACGTGGCATACGCACAGCAAGAATTGCCACAATTCTGTAAGAGAAGTATTTTCCTGGCAGGTCCAACTCCAAGAGATGCAGATACTCCATCGTGGAGACCTGCTGCTATCGAATATCTGAAAAAGATGAATTTTAAGGGTTGGGTTTTTGTTCCTGAAATGGAAAATGGTTGGACCTCAGATTTTGAATATGGTGATCAAATTGACTGGGAGCATAATGCTCTTCAAAGAGCCAGTATCATTCTATTTTGGGTGCCTCGCGAACTCAAAAATATGCCGGCATTCACCACAAACATTGAGTGGGGTTATTGGGTTGCAAAGAATCCAAACAAATTGATTTTGGGTTATCCAAAGAAAACTCCAAAGATGAAATACATGGAATACTACGCAAGAAAGTTGAGCATCCCTACAACCAATAAGCTAGAAAAAGCTATCGATATGGCTGTAGATAGATTGGAAAGTCCGGAAGCCTTCTACACATATACACCGTTTTATGACTGATTGGTATGTTTATATAGTTGAGTGTGCCGACAAAACATTATATACTGGCATAACAACGGAATTAGAACGACGAGTAGAAGAACATAATACATCCCATAAAGGGGCTAAATACACTAGCAAAAGAAGGCCAGTAAAACTGGTGTATTTTGAAACCGCCGTTGATAGGAGTGCTGCCTCCAAACGCGAATATGCCATAAAACAACTGAGCCGAAGTGAAAAGTTAAAACTCATTGGAACTTAAATGGAAACCAAGTCGTTTAAAATCGCCTTTGTTTCTGACTTACACATTGATTTTTATGTCCCACCAACATCTATGGGGCATAAACTAGAGAGGAAAATGAACCTCTACATCGAGAAGCAATTAAAGCTTCCTGATGCCGATATCCTTGTGTTTGCCGGAGACAATACCCACTATCCCCAACAGTTACACTATCTGTTGACGCTGATTGCTGCCACCAAAAAATACAAAAAAATCTTTGTTACCTTTGGAAACCATGACATGTATCTAGTCAGCAATGGACAGAGAGATACATACAAATTGTCGTGGAATAAGGTTCTACACCTTAAATCCCTCTGCGAATCCGTTGATACCGTTGAATTCCTTGATGGTAAGATTGTTGAGGTCGATACTGTTAAGATCGGTGGAACCGGTATGTGGTATGATTTCACCTATGGAAAGAGAAAGTTTGGGCTTGACGACGATGCCATGAGAAAGTTGTGGTTGGCAGAATCCAACGATCCAAACAACATTGCCGCTGACGATTATGGGAATACCATTCGGGACAAACAAGAATTCTTTTTTCATGGTAACGGTTATGCCAGAAAAAGATTTTCTGTCACACTCAACCCATTGAAATTCTTTGAAAAAGAGAAAGCAAAGTTGGTTGAGATTGTTGATAAGGTCGATGTGTTTATTTCACACGTCAGTCCGGCGGTTCCACCAGACATCAACCCTGAACACGATAACGCAAGTGCTGGTTTCTACTTCTTTGATGGTGATCAATACCTACAAAGTGAGAAGGCACCTAAGTTGTGGATTTTTGGTCATGTGCATGACAGATACAACTTCAAAGTGAATAACACTCGACTGTTATGTAATCCTTTGGGATACGATGATGAAAACTTTCATCATAGTATTATCACTGTCGATCTGAATGATTTAGATAACTTTTCATTCAAATAAAAATGGGGGTTAAAACCCCCATTTTTTATTCAAACAATCCATTCACTGACTTGTTCTTGACGATTCTCTTAATCACCTGAGCCAGCAATTTATCCACTGACAACACCGTGATTTTCTTCACTGCTTCTGGATACTTGTGGTAGGCACTTTCTGGAATTGGGATAGTGTCGGTAATAATCAATTCTTCCAAATCTTGAGAATGATTTGCCAGATTTTCAAAGGCTGGACCACTCAAAACACCGTGGGTAGTACAAGCACGAACCGATTTCGCACCTTTGTTCTTGAAAGCAGTTGCTGCCTTCAACAGAGTGCCACCGGTATCAATCATATCATCCACAATGATAACGTCTTTCCCTTCTACATCACCGATGACGTTCATTACTTCTGATTCGTTGGCCTTTTCTCTGCGCTTATCAACGATTGCCAAACCTTCAAATCCAGCTTTCTTAGCGAAGTATCTTGCTCGAACCACACCACCAGCATCAGGACTGGCAATCAGAGGGTCGGTAATCTTACCATTCAGTTCATGTATGTATTTGATAAAGGTAGGGGATCCAAAGAGGTTGTCAACTGGAATGTTGAAGAATCCTTGAATCTGAGCAGCGTGGAGGTCGATTACAATAACTCTGTCAGCACCAGCAGTTTCAATCATATCCGCTACCAATCTGGCAGAGATAGGAACACGAGGCTCACTCTTTCTATCCTGGCGGGCATAACCGAAGTATGGGGTAACTACGTTGATTGTTTTTGCACTGCCACGCTTTAACGCATCGATAATCAGCAACAGTTCCATAATGTTGTCGTGGGTAGGATAACAGGTAGATTGGATAACAAAACAATCAACCCCTCTGATACTTTCATCAACACGGATATAGAATTCCCCATCACTGAATTCTTTTTTCAGCACCGGAGTTAGTTGTTGACCCAATTTAGCTGCAATGTTGCCAGCCAATACTTCATTTGCCGATCCAGAAATAATCTTATACATACGACACCCCATCCCTTTAAAATGTTGTAAAATACCACGTATAGGGTTATTTTACAATGGAAAGTCTGCAAAAGCAGAAACATTTTTGAGTATTTTTGCCTTTAAAACTGTTACCATTTGTGATATAATACACCATTACCACAAAGGATTTGCACATGGAAAAAACATTTGAAGATACCATTCGTCAGTTCGCCGGGTTTACTCATGTTCGTCTGAATATGACTCAACCACTCCAAATGACAGATATGGATTTAGAATTTAAGAAACTTAACCTCATTGTTGGCAAAAACGGTGCAGGTAAGTCCCTGTTGAATAAGTTGAATTGGGTTGCCGTCACCTTTTTGAATAGTAAGATCACCGAAAAAATCTATAATGTCAAGGAAAGCAAACCCGATATCGAGTTGCTACAGTTTATGATGGATCATACCTTTGACGATCAGAACTTCCATGGCACATTGGAATTCTATATGCGTGACGAACTGTTGAAGGTTTCTTACTACAGCCTCAAATTCGAGATCGATCAAGGTAAAGTTATCAGCGTATTCTTTGAATTTCCGCCAGATGTCGTGCCAAGCGCCGGTGCAACCTACATTTCCACTTTTGTTCGCGATTTTTCCAACATCGAACGCTATCTGAAAATGAAGAACATGCTGGGCATTGGAAATCTCACTTCTTGGGAAGATATTGAGAAACTTTGTCAGATGTTCAAGATCTATGATATTCTGGCACTTGAGGGAATCATCCCCAAATTTGAAAGTGCTGGTGAAACCCTCACCAAACTGAAAGAAATGGGTACTATGGGTCTGATGGATGAATTTGATCTTGTCGATCTTGAAGTTGATCGCCAAAAAGGCGAAATCTACTACTACGACAAAGAAAATACCAAGCATCGTGTATCCGCTTTGGGTGCTGGGGAACAATCAATCATTATGATGCTTGTATCTGTGCTGTGAGGATTGAATGATTTATCTGTTCTATAACAATAAAACACAGAACGTAACGCCGGAAACAGGATACGGAAGCGGGCATACAATGGCCTTCAAAAAAGGCTGGTTTATGCTCGACGAATCCAAAAATGACCTTAAAGTGTCTTTTTGGAAAGTGGATGGGGCAACTATGATGATTGATAGTGACCCATACCCTATCAAACAGGAATACACATTCAGGCATCCCATTAAGGCAGAAATCGCTCTGCTGCGATTGAAGATGATCGACATGAAGGCATCATCCTTTGATTTCTTCATGCCCAAAACCTTTGAAAAAATCCAAAACAGATACAATGAGTTGCGGGAAAAATATCCCGAGTATGTGCTCTAAACCAACCCCATTAATGTAAAATAAGACTGATAACACAGTCAAGGAGAATATATGACAACTTTCAATGTACCCGATATTATTGGTAAGGTAAAGGGTGAATCCGTTGGTGCTTATTTGGAATCAGAGCACCGTAACTTTGCTATCTACACACTTCAACAGCGTGCTATTCCATTCTTCAACGGAATGAAGCCTGTGCAGCAACGATGCTTGTGGCAGTTGCGTGGTGTAAATTCCTATGAGAAGGTTGCGAAACTCACTGGTCAGGTTATGGCTATTCACCCTCACGGTGATGCCTCTATTGCTGATGCAATCAACCAGATGAGCGGCCCATACTGTAATAACCTCTCGTTCTTTGATGGTCATGGTGCCTTTGGAACGCGCATCAATCCTACAGCATTCGGTAGCCCTCGTTATGTTTCATCCAAAATCAGTGGCTTCACTAAGGATGTTATCTTTAAGGATTGGGAAATTGTTGAACTGAAACCATCCTATGATGAAACTGATGTTGAGCCAACAATGTTGCTCCCATTAGTTCCTATCCTTCTGTTGAATGGTATTCAGGGTATCGCTACTGGCTATTCCACAACCATTCTACCACGCGACCTCAACGATCTGATTGAGCAGCAACTCAAGGTGTTGCAAGGTAAGGAAGCAATCAACCCACTACCATACTCCAAACCCATTGATAATAAGGCTATTCGCAGTGATGAAAGTCCTAATAAGTATCAGTTCTTGGGTGAGTGTGAAATCATTGATACATCATCCGCAAAGATTACCAAACTCCCATTTGGTATGACGCACGCTAAGGTTGTTGAAAACCTCGCTAAGATGGTTGAGAAGGGTCACATTGTTGATTACACCGACAAGTCGAAGGCAGAAATCAACATCACAGTAGATTTCAAGCGCGCCACTCTCAAAAATAAGAATGGTGAATACGCAGCTCGTAAGTTGGGTTTGACCACCGGCGTTACAGAGCGTATCATTGTGTTGGATGCAGCAACCTCTCAATCGGTTGTTGAGTACGATGATGCAGCCAAATTCATTAAGGATTACACTGAATGGCGTTTGAGCTTCTTCCCAACTCGCTACAAGCGTTTGATTCAGTTGAACCTTGCAGATATTAGTCGTTTGAACGATATCGTTCTGGCAATCGACAATGATTTGGGTGGTCAAGCTAAAAAGATCAAAAATAAAGCCGATTTGGTGGCATTCATCACAAAGATCGGTGTTGTTGATATTGAGTACATTGCTTCTCTCCCTGTATATCGCTTCACCGAAGAAGAATATGATAAGGCAAAGAACAAAATTGCTGAATTGGAAGCCCAAAACGCAGATTACCAAAACATCATTGATGATGTAGATCGTCAGAAGAATATCTACATGGATGAACTCAAAGAAGTTAAGAAGAAGTACGGTAAGTAATATGGAACTCAAGGAAATCTGCACAAAGCACTACGATTGGGTAGAGCGAATGGGATGGCACAACAAAACAGTCTTGGAGGCACTGGCTTTAATCGCCTCCGAGGTTGGTGAGGCTGTTAATGAGTGTCGTGGTGAAAAACCTACCGAACATTTGGGTGAAGAATTGGCAGACATTATTCTGCGTGTTGCTGATTTAGCTCAATGGCAAGGAATTGATTTGGATGCACAGGTTGCCAGAAAAATGGCAATCAATGAAGAAAGAGGCACCCGCGGTCGTAGAATCTAAAGTTTCGAGATCATAATTCTCCATCCACATAAATACATAAAAAACAACAAGTGTGGATAGAGAATTATGGCAAGAACGCTTTTTTACATTGATGCTAACAACATTGACAATACGGACACCTTATTCGAGGATGTTATTCAGGTAAAGTATCCAGAGGATCAATGGGGTGTTATGCTGACAGGTTCAAGATATTTGCGCAACAGCATTCTCAAAATGATAAAAGAATACGTTGATGCAGATGGGGTAGTGTATATCAAGGAATTCTCCGATGCCCCACCAATGATTTACGATGATGCAACCCAATTCGATTATGGGATTCCAGAGATTTCTACTGATTTGATCGTGGTTCGCAAAGGTTACTCATTGCCGATCATAAATGCAGAGGTTGCAAAAATACCGGAAAAGTATGCTTTGGCAATAGAGGCACTTGATACATATAATGTCTTTAAAGAAAATTGGGATGAACTTTTAAACAGTATTTCCTTTTATTATGTTGGTGATGATAGACACGCAAGGGTACAAAAAATAGTTGTTGAGGATGTTATTGGTGCATTAAAGCGTTGGTCTGATATTTCGGACGGGACAACAAAAGAAATGATAAAACTGTATAACAGCCAGCACGGTATAACTAAATATGTGTCGTCCACATTTTGGCAGGAGCCATTGGCAATCATTTCAAAAGACTATTGGGAAAAATTCTCATTTGTCATGACCATAAATGATTATGAGTTGTATGATCAAAATAACCAACTGTATCTCGATACTATTGCTGAAAAATATTTCAACAATGGTTATTTTGATGAAATCGTTATAAAGATGAATTATTTCTATTGGTATGATGATTTTCAAAAGATAGTGGAATGGTCAGAGAAAAATCTAAAGTCTGCGCTAGTAAGTTATCGATTTGATACCTTGTTTTCAAATGACACAAAAAACCGGTATTATGATGAAGCTGAGGCTGCTAAATACGGGGATGTCCAACGCAAAAATACTATCGATGAAGAATTGGAAATGTTTGATACTAGATTACCTGTTCTAATGAATCAAATCATTAAAAATCCACAAACATATGGGTTTGAATTGGAAGGTGGATATCTTGGAAAAGAAGGATTTATGACTGATTTTGACGACAGCATCGAAAATTTTAACAATTTCAGAGAACTAATGTGTAAAATGTTGGATATATCACCATTCGCCAGATCGGGAGACAATTTTAGAGGAGACAATTTCCAAATTGCGTATGTTGGCGATGATAACAAAAAAACCGTTTATTTCTGTATGAAAAAATAAGATGAAACTAAAAAAAAGTTACCCCGGGTTGACTGTATATTTCGATGTATTGGGTGATAGCTTAACAATCAGTTATGATGACATCCTAAAAAATATGCTTGAATCCATTCAAGGTTTTAAATTCATTTATAAAGAACAACCATTTAATACCCTTGTGCGCGAGCAACAAAAACATATCAAACACATCTTAGTATCTTTTGAGCCGGAGACACATGATGAATTGAAATTTAAAATCAAAGCGATTTACAATTTCTTGGTTGAAACAAATCAACATAAGGCTTTTTCCATCGACAATATAGAAATACCGCATGGTGAAGATATTCTTATTGTGTATGGTGTGGAAATATCTCGCAAGCAACTCAATGATAAAACAGGTTTTTCTCCTACCATTCGTGCAGAATGGTCCAACCCCACACTGATCGAAAAGATACTAAAAACCCCATAAAAATTGTAAAATAGTGATGGTATAAACTCGACTGAGGACAAGCCGTTGCTAGAAAAAGTAAAATTAGAATACGTTGAATCCGCCTGGATCATCCTGTATCAACTCACAAACAGTGACCCCAAACTGCTATCTGAAACAACCAGCCTTTTCCAGAAAAACCTCAAGTTCGTTTTGGATAAGTTTAAGGATAACAAGCTGATTTTTTCTGGTCTTTTCAACGCCTACACAGAGGATAAGAATGTAGAGCGTTTGAAAACCGTTGTCGATTTCAATGGAACCAATGGCTTACACCAGTACCAGTATGCTGATAGTGGCGGTTTGCAGATTGTGAATACAGGGGCAACCGTTAATGATGAATTGAAAAAGCAGATTTACACCTATCAAGCACAGAATTCAAACTTCGCATTCTCATTTGACGAAATCCCCGCTTACAGAAACCACGACAAGACAAGAACCTATGTCGGGGAATGGGTTGCACCATATGGTACAAAGGCTGGTCAAAACCTTCAAGAACACATCGACATTTTCAAAACACTGAATACAGAAACAAAGCTTATCCCCATCATTCAGGGATATGATTACGATCAAATTGAAACTTATACCAAAAATATGTTGTCTGAGATTAAGAAATCTGATCTGAAAGAGATTGGTGCTCTTGCCTGCGGTAACGCACACGGTAATGGGTTTGGTACGTTGGATAACTTTATGACCCTACACCAATTGGATATTCCAAAGAGTTTGAAACAGCACACTCACCTGTTGGGTGCTAGTGGCATTGATCGTATTGCTCCTATCCTAACAGTGATTCGCAATGGTTTGATTAAGGATATGGATCGCCTATCATTTGATAGTTCATTCCATACACAAAGCTATGTGTATGGTGAGGTTCAGAGGGATACCAAACTGCTGATGGCGGGTACTCGTATTCACCGGTTGGGTTTGGAAAGAAACAAATATGTTGAAACCCGTTTCAAAGAAATGATGGAGTTCTGGAAGGATGCAGAAACCTTTAATTTCATAGACTTAGAGGATGTTTTCAGACACTCAATCTACGACAAAGAGGGTATCAACTCTCCAGCCAAACAGTTGAAAGAGCGTGGTGAGGCAGACTATTACAAAAACATAAATGTAATCCAGATGCACATCCTGTATAATATCTACAAGTACATCAGTTTGCTGGATGACTTCATTGATGACAGGATTGGCTTCTATGATTTGTTCCATAACGACAAATACTTTATGTTTTACAGTGGGTTAGCTAATGTGAAAACCTTTGGTGATTACCACGACTGGAGGAATGACGCTGTGAATAAGTACAAGTTCGCCAGAGCAAAAAACATTGTGAAGATAAACACATCAATAACTCAGGCTGCTGAGGTTCTATTTTAAGATTTTTTTAGTATAATAACACATCGTAATTCGAGGATAAACTATGATTAACAAAGACACCGTTGAGGCTGCGTGGAAACAAAACCCTAACAAGATTTACTATGTTATCCAAAACCCAAAGATTGATAAGGTAAGTCGCAATTTGGTTGGGTTGACCATCAAAACGGTTGAATACCGTGTGAAGGATTGGGATGCAAAGTACATTAATTTTGAACGTGTTGATAAGGATGCTGACAAGCGCTTCCCCGAAATCATCCCATTCGACAAGCGTTATCCGGACGCTGAAAATGAAGTTATAACCGATAAGGTTTCCAATGCCAAAAAGAAAACAGAGAATCTTGTTTCGTTTGGTATTTTTGGTGATAAAAAGCTGGCAAAGTATCATAAGCTGGTTCGCCTTCACCGCTTGGCTGAGCAGATGCGAGACATCTACAAAGCCATGAAAAACCAACAAGAAAAGCCATCCACCAACACATCCGATGACAAACTAACAAAGGATGCCAAAGCAGGTGTGGATAAGAGTAAGGTTGATATTTCTACAGAAGATGTAAAGCGTTACTTTGAAGAAATCCAGGAAACGGGTTACTTTGAAGAACTCGAAATGATTCAAAGCGAATTTCCCGATTTGGCCGCAAAATAAGGAGCAATTATGTCAAATAAACTAGTATCGTGTGGAGTGTTGCCTGTTAGAAAAAATGGTGACAATTATGAAATTCTGTTGTGCCTTCCTTCGGAGTGTGCCTTTAGATCGACCAACCCAAATGTGTTTCAGGGTATGGGATTTTTGAAGGGTCAGATGGAGGGAGAAGAAACAGAACTCGATGCAGCCATTCGTGAATTTGCGGAAGAAAGTGGTAATTTGGATATCGAACTTTTTGATACCGAAAAGTTTTTCGTACAAAACAACCCGCGCAAGAAGATTTACATTTGGCCAGCGAAGGTTCTTCCAACTGTGCGCAACCATAACAAGATTACCGAAAATGGTACGGTTCTTGACCACGACGAAGAAAACGCATTGATTAAGTTCTATCCAATCAATGATTTACCCGAAGTGTTCAGAAACCAACAAAAAATTCTTGAGGAAATGCTTGAATTTATTGAGGCTAACAAGGACAAAATCATCTAACTTGTGATATAATAAACTCACAAGCAACATCAATTTTGATTTAACTACAGCGAGGAAACATTATGGCAGAACTGAATGCAAGAAAGTTTGAAAATTCTTCTCAATTGGAAGAAATTTATAAGGTTGCGTGCGATACTTCGGTATCCGTAATCGTTGAGGGTGATCACGGTATTGGTAAATCTGAGAGTGTTTATCAATTTGGCAAACACAACAACTTCCACGTTGAACCGCTGTTCCTCTCCCACCAGGAAGTTGCCGACCTTATTGGTATCCCCACTATGGAACGTGATAGCAGCAATTATGCTCTCACCACTTGGTCGAAACCAATCTGGCTACACCGTATGGAAGAAGCGGCTAAGCGTGGGCAGCGTTGCGTTCTATTCCTCGACGAACTCAACCGTGCTCAAACAGAAGTTCGTCAGGCTGCTCTACAGCTTGTTTTGGATAAGCAAATCCACGAACACCGCCTGCCAAAGACTGTTGTGAATGGTGTGGCATTCGATACCTTCGTTGTTGCGGCTGTCAACCCTTCTGATGGTTTCTATCAGGTTGACGAACTCGACCCAGCTCTTTTGGATCGTTTCCTCCACTTCAAACTCCACGTCAACGCTGATAGTTGGATTGAATGGGCTGTTGCCAACAACATCCACAAGACCATTATCGCTTACATTTCAAACAGTAAGGATAAGCTGTACGTCAAGGACGAAAATGCTCCTATCTTCCCAACTCCCCGTTCGTGGGCAAAGTTGAGTGAGTTGCTGATTTCCTACGAGAACAAGAATCTCGAAAATCACGCACTGCTCTACAACCTGATTGCGGGTAAGATTGGTCATACGGTTGGTGCTCAATTCCAAACGTACTACAAGGAAAATTCCGTGATTGTTACGGTTGGTGATGTTACCAAGTTGGTGAAGCGTGAATATCCGAAGGCTGCTAAGAAGTCCGGTGAAGCAACCGTTGAAACGATGGATGCTGTCGCTGAGAAGATCAAGGCAATCATTGAGCCGTTGGAAATCCCTCTGTTGAAGGAGCTTTCCGCCAACATGATGGCTGAATACCTCGACGACAGTGGTAAGGTGAAGTTTGAGGATGCGTATCCGCTGATTTGCTACATGCACGCGCTCCCAATCGAACAGTTGGCGGCTCTTATCAAGGAATTGCAGGTTGAATCCGAAGATAAGAACTCGAAGAAGTTCGACAACCTCGCTGATATCGCACCAGGGAAGGACATCTTCCGTAGAATTGTTAAGAAAGTGAAAAAGCTATCGATCGACTAACAAAATTGTGAAAATTCGCTTGGGTTCCGGAATAAATATCTAAATTAGGAGGTACGTTATATGTCTAATTTAGAAACTATCAGATTCCAAAAAATATCCACCGCCAAGTTTGACGAGAAGGATAAAGAGGATTTGTTGAAGGAACTCAAGCGAAGAAAGATTAGCTGTAGGCTGACTAGCACAGCAATTTTGTTCGATGAAAGATATCTCAAGGATGTGAAGGACCTAGTCCCACCATCTTTAAGGTAATGGGAAAGGTTATCCAGTTTGATATAATGGATAACCGATTCCGAATAAAACAACGCCTGTTTTATTCTAGCAATAAACGCAACTTAACAATAACAACTATAGGAGTGATCCCTCTATGAAAAAAACTGAAAAACTTATCGATACTGCGCCTATTAAGAGAAAGGGCAGATTGAAAAAGGGTGAAAAAGTAATCGCCTCAGGCCATAAGACTATGTCGATGGAAGAAGCTTTCAAATCTGTTGAAGGCATGAAATATAAGATAGCAAATAAGTACAAAGTATTTTGCAACAGCACCGTTTCTTACGAAGATTTGATTTCGGCGGCAAACATTGGTCTGGCATGGGCTTACCGTGATTGGGATGCCAATACAGCAAAATTCACCACATTTTCTCATAACCGTATGGAACGTCAGATTGATCTTTATCTTTGTGAAATGCTTCCAAAATACAAGAACAATGTGGATGCAAAAAACTGGCTACGCAGGAAAAATAACGAATCATTCCAGAGTTTAACCGAAGTCGGTTATACAAAGGATGAAGAATTTAATGAAATTCATGGGTTAGATGGTGAAAAAGCATTCACCAAAGAGCATTATAACCTTTATACCCAAAAGGTTGCAAATCAGCTATTCAACAATGGCAATGATTTAGTCATCACATCGGCCAGTGGTTTTACTTCTGACGAGAATGAAGACTTTGATATTTTCGATACTCTGACCGACCAGTATTATGAAACTGAATCGAATTCGGAAAAAGATTACGATCTTGATAGTCTTGATCCAAAGCAAGCTGCAATTGCATCTATGATTATGGAAGGATACACAATCACTGAAATTGCTCGCAAATTTGGTGTAACAAAATCCAAGCTAATCAAGATGGCTGGCGTAAAGGAATTGTAAAATGTTACCTGAGATCAACGAAGAATATGCGGATTTTGTTCTTAAGTATGTGAAGGTTCATGGCAATGGCCTAGACAGCATTGTTAGAAAGCTACATCTGAACGAAGATAAATCCATGCTAACCGCTGATTTGCATATGGATTTGATTCAATCTTTTGCAGACAAGTATCCTGATGCAGATTTGACGGAATTAGACGACACTGTTCGTTGGATTATTATAACGTCATATGCAAAATTAAAGGATAACAATGTATGGATGAAGACAACACATTAGCCGATTCAAGCGATGATACAGTAATTACAATTGATTCCACTAATGGTCAGGCCGCTGCACAGGCGGCTTTTGACTTTAGTGATTCTATTGATAGTGTAACATTTTCTGGCAATGGTGATTCTATGGCTAGTGGGTCATATGTTTTAACTATGCCATCATCACCATCATGGACCACCGCCGGCACAACAATAACCACAATAGCAAATAATGGTTCCGGTTATTATGGTAACTTGACATTAACAGGCTCTACATATGTTCAACCGAATAACAGTTGGGTTATTGGGGATCAAGACGATACAAAAAGTAAAGTTTATATCGTAGAACCATGGCAAAGCAAATGTCCAATTCAGGTTGAAGATGGATTATGGATTTCTTTGGAAAAGGATTTGATTTCCACCGGCGAACTCAAAGAAAAGATTATGAATAAGTTGGAAGAAACACATCCTGAGATAGTGATAAAGATGGGAATAAACAAGGACAATATGAAGCTGGTCAAAAGAGAAGTAAATCTTGAAATAAAATCTGGTTCGGAGGACGAAAAATGAATATTACTGAAATTATGAAACAAAACAACATTAACCTGGAGTGGCTTTTTACACTCGCAAAGTTTAAAAACCAGGAAGGGTTGATGTATTTTGAACCCTTAGTAGCCACTGTTAATGACGAGGAAGTTACCAATCTTGATCCACGATGCATCATCGTGGATGATGCAAAATTCATTTATGAAGATGAAATGGACAATGATATTATCATACATGCTGTGAATAATGTTATTACTCTTACAAGAGTGGATGGGATACAGTTGAACATCGACACCAAGATCATTAAAGGTTTCCCTTTCAAACACGATCAGTTCGCATCTTCATTAGTTAAGGAAACATCACAGCCGCCAGAAGGTCATGTTCTGGTTGAATAAACCAAAATAAGGAAAACCAATGAAACAATTAGTTAATATCTTTGATTTGGATTGCACACTCATTGATAGTTCACATCGCATCAATGCCTATGGTGATCCATCATACGGTGTTGACATGGATTACTGGCTAGCAAACTGTACATATGATAATGTAATGAAAGATAAGTTGCTACCGCTGGCAAATCTATTCTTTGAATTGGATAAAACAGAATTCACCAACATAGCTGTCACAGCCAGAGAAATGTTTGCAGCTGATTTTGAGTATTTGGAAAAGCACAAGTTACACTTTCATATGGTTCTCCATAGGGGAGATTCTAGAGAACTCGACCATGTTCTGAAAGAAAAGAAACTACAAGAACTGTTTGATTCAGGTGATTACATTCCTTTCCTAGCTTTTGATGATAAGGAAGAAAATTTGGAGATTTTTGCGAAGTTTGGATTCAAATGTTTCAACGCATTAACATTCAACAAATTGATTTCCGGTCAGGATGTACCTTGTTCACACAAGCTGATTGAACGTACAGATGTGGCTAAGGGCATTAACCCAACAAACTGGCCATTCCAGCTCAAACAGGATTAATTTTTTGGTTTCATCAAGATAAAAAAAGGGGGTTTTAACCCCCTTATTTTATTGCTGTTTTACTTTGAAAACTCACCACTAAAGATACTCTCTGCCCATTCGGTAATTGGACCTCTCAATACCTTGTGGAGTTGAATCGAGAACATCGTGATATTATCGTATGGTGCTTGGGTTGATCTCAACAGAGTTGTCAAACCATTGGTGTGCTTGTTGATATAGAAGTTGTCGATCTGTTTGTTGGAACCCAAAACGATTACCTTACATGTTGCATCCAATCTGGTTAAGACCATCTGCATAGTTTTGTTACTCATGTTTTGAGCTTCATCGATGATAACAACAGCATCGGAGATAGTTCTACCTCTCATTTCACCAACCCACATAGTTTCGATACCATATCTGTCAATGGTCTTTTCAACCTTCTCTTGAATGGTGAACTTGTTGATGTCGGACTCTTTAGCACCGGATTTGTTGTTGATTGTCTTTTTCATTTCACTTCTGACAATGTATTCAAGGCTGTCCATCAAAGGATGGTTGTAAATCTTGAATTTTTCTTCATTACCAGACAGATAACCAACATCCTCACCCTTATCGAGTGATTCAATGGAGTTTCTGATATAGACAATCTTGCTGAACTCTTTCGATCTAATCATCTTCATAGCACCACTCAATGCCAACAGAGTCTTACCGGAACCAGCTCTCGCATCAACTGTGAGAATTTGGTATCTGTCGTCGAGAATAGCATTTGAGAAGAACAACTGATCTCTGTTCTTTGGGATAACTGCCTGTCTTCTGATTTCATCTTCGTCCAAAGCTTCAACCTTGTCACCAAAAACGGCTCCAAGAATTTCTCTACCAGATGGAGTTACAAATGTATAGGAGAAGTTATAACACTTATGATTTGGATCCAATTCCATAATGGATCTGTTTCTTAGTTCTTCTGGCTGTAGTTCCTCTTTGATATTTACTGTTTTATAGAATGTATAGTCGAACTGATCGTCACCAACGCCTCTCAATGTGTCGGTCGGGATCTTCAAGCTCAACGCTCTTGTTCTGGCCATTATATCCAATGAAATAAATGTCAGTGTTGAATCACTATCATTATCGGAATTATGTACATAATGATCTTGTGCAAATTTCGCAATTTCTATGATTTTTCTGTCATTGAGGATATTTCCTGCGATACTCTTCGATGTTTCAGCCTTATACATTTCCTTTGAAATGATATCGACACGGACATTATGACCGTGATTGATTTTTAATTCAATGATTTTGTAATCGCCTGATACGCTACTCATCGAGATTACTTCTGCATCAGCCAACAATCGACCAAACTCACGAGCCTGGTAATTAATTTCATCAAAGCCACTTTTCTTGGAATCGATTTCATCCAAAACTGTTTCGGGTAGAATGATGAGATTCTGACTATTATCTGATAACGTCATTAAAGCATGAGCGTCTTGCAGAATAATGTTTGTATCGACCACATAATACTTTTCAAACTTGTGGTTACTATTCGCCATATTTTAATCTCCTAGTAATTTATTGTAAGTCATCCATAACAGGATTATTATGAGTGACATTTTTATTTATCCTATGCCCAATCAATTAGGCACCATTTTTTGTCTGAGTCTTGTTTTCCTCCATATTTTATTAGTAAAAAAATTATTCTATATTTGTTAAAACATATATTCTTAGTAGTTATAAATATGATACATAATGTTTATCAAAAAGGAGCAAAATTATGGGTATTTCTAACAAAACATTAGTAGCAGTTTCAAAAAAAGTTGGTGGTAATTTCAAGGCAAAATACAAATTAGTATCGGAAGCCACAACTGTTAAAAAAGTGGCACCGATTGCCGCACCAGAACCTATCGCCCCAGTAGTTGAACAGAGTCTAGTTGTGCCAGAGCCTCCAAAGGTCGAAGCGGTTATTGTTGATACAGAACCAGTTGTTGATCCAGCAGCACCAGCTGTGCAGGTAATCAACAACCATGAAGAAACACCACCAGCAGTTTAATTTTTCTTTTTGGGGTCGGACAATCTAAATTGTCCGACTTCTATACTATCTTCCTCAAAGGGATATCTGGCTTCCCTATAGAAGTCCTTTCTGGACTTAATATGTTTTTTGTCGAATTTGAGATTCGATGTAAAATCAATAACAGTGACATGCTCTTTCTGACCACCTTTTCTTCTCAATCCTCTACCAATCGACTGAATAACCTTCGTAAATGATTTTCCAGGGGTCGGTGCCAAAATCAAATTGTTGATATGGACAATATCAATACCGGTGGAAAGTAGCGAATATGTACCAACAGCTCTATGATTTCCACCATAAACAAACTCATTAAACTTGTCCTGCCTCTTTTCCACGCTTAGTTTAGAACTGATGTAGGTGCAACCCATCAAATTCGCCAATTCTTCTGCTGGATCAATATTTTTCATCAGAATTAAGGTGTTGCCTGGTAATGAATCCACTAATGCTCGAGCAAACATCTGAAACATTTCATTCGATTGCAAGAATGTGGTTTCATCCTGCCAATCCACAAAAGCACTCAAATACTCTTTCGGATACTTCAACTCAAAAATATTGATGTCGATACTTGACAAAATATTTCTCTGTTGTAATTCATAGGCTTTAACGTCAAATGTAACAGGACCGAATCCGGCGGTTAAATTCGCCTTATCCAATGGGTCTTTTGGAACGGTTCCTGTTAGACCAATACGCATAAAGGAATTCACCGCCTGTTGCATGATTTGTTGAGCAATGAACGCCTTGGCACCATGTACCTCGTCCCAAATGATACATTCAAAATCTCTAATGAACGCCATATTGTTTTGAAGGGTTTGCCAAGTTGCCACAATGTTAGGTTCATCATCACGCTTACCAGCACCAAACATACCAATAGGAATTTCAAATTGGTCAATATAGTCGTGTGTTTGCTTCAATAGAGAAGATGATGGAACGATAACAATCGTTCTCATATTCAATCTGTTGGCGTATTCCACAATCGCTGCAGTCAGAAGTGTGTTGTGGTGTATGAATCCATGAGCACACTGATACAGATGCTGATCGGTATTGACTTCAATATCAAACACATCCAACTCACCATCAAAATTTTCAATAGCTGTTACGGTATGTGGAGTTCCATCATAGGAAACAACAACATCCCCAACTTTCAGATATCGAGCATATGTGAATGACCGTCTGTGGAGCCTGATCATGTGTGTGGTTGCACAGTCCAGATGAAAATCACCGAAATGCACTCTAACTACCGGAGCAACCTTCTTTATCAGTCCATTGATAGGAACCCATTGATTGAATTCGTCTTTAATTTGGAGTGGTGTGGTTTGAAAATGCTCGACATCGTTTTGGAAGGTGACTCCTTCTTCCTCAGCAATCAATCGAAATAAATTTTCATAGGTAATTTGTACCTCAGTCATCTGCATATCTACAACTACTCCATTAAATTGTGTGTGAATCTTTATTTATTTTACAAATTTCGATGATTGCTCTTTCCCAGCCTTTTTTGTATAATCAGCAAGTAAGTATTCTTTGTGGCAAAGCTTTTGTTTCGGTGAATAAATAATAAAAAAAGATTCCACAAGGGAAGTTGATTATGATTATACTTTTTGATAAAAATACCGATCCAAATATTTCAGAAATTAGTTCCGGCGATGTAACCGGAGATAAATTCTATTGGACTGTTAGAGCGGATAACGGTTGGGTATGGGATAGCACAAATTTCAAATTCCGTGCGGGTGGATCCGATGCCAATGTTACTTTTCACAATGCCGAAGGATTTGAGCCTTATCTTAGACAATATATGGAAATTGTCACTAAAGTAGTTAATCCTGTAGTTAAATTCAATGAAGATCCATACTACGACCATACAAAAACCGGCGAAATCGTACCACATACATATGATACCGATAATGATATCGAACAAGAATACATCAATGGCACATTTAAGGAGTAATTGAGAAATGATAAGGCTCGAATTCATTAAAGGTGTCGGCGGTGTCGTTAATCTGATTAACGGTGTTTTGAAGGAAATCGACAGAACAGAAATTCAAAATATTGAAGATATTGATAGAGTTATTGTAGATTTCCATGAAGCTATGGCTATCAATGAAACATTGAAGGCATTGGAAATTGCAGGCTATATCGTGATTTTTGATACAATGGAAAGTCTACAACTTTACATCGATCAGGTAGCATTGATTGATGGTGAAGTATTCAATCCAGGTAGAGACGGTATTAGAAAACCAGTGTGGGATTCCGGTGATGTTAAACTCACACCGGCCAAGGTTGTGCCACACACATACACCTATACAGACGTAGAAAAAAATCTTATTAATACCAATAAATTTGAAGGATAAACATGAAATTATCTGCACTTAATGAAGCATCACAGGAGAAGGCGGTCAAGGGACTCGGTCTTTCTCTTTCAAAGATCAAAACATATGATGTGTGTGCTTATAAGTATTTCCTCCAGTATGTTAAGAAGGAAAAATACGATCAGGCAGATTTCAATCCAAAGTTTTTCAAAATTGGTCAATTTGCTCACAAATGGATTGAGAGCAAAATTAAGGGTATTGAATGCAAATTCGATTCAAAGACTCTCTCCGACAAGGAAAAAGAGGATACAGTATCCAACTGTGCCAGAGTATTTGACAATGAATACATCAAAACACTGTTAGGTCATGGTGAAGCTGAGAAAGAATTCTCACTCTTTATCAATCCTACAGAAGCAGATGGTTTGGAAGCCAGCCCAAAATTTATAAAGGCAGCTGATTTCCATGGTTACATAGACTACTATGCCAAAATTGGTGATACTATCCACGTTGTCGATTGGAAAACCGGTAGCAAAAAGGATATGAGTGATGATACCTTCATGCAGTTGATGTTATACGCAAAGGCCTGTCAGAAACTACATGGTGGTTCAAAGTTTGTATTGACTTATTACTACCTCGACATGAAAAAGAAGAATTTAGCTACCAGAGAATTTACTGCAGCTGAATTGGATGAAAAAATTGCAGCAATCGTCACAAAGGGTATCAACATTCCAAAGGGTGAGAATGAATCGGCCTTCCCAGCAAAGCCAGGTTGGTATTGCAAATATTGCCCATATTCACAAAAGAGATCGTCAGATGGTGTAGTGCCATGTCAATATACTGGCAAATTTGACGAGCCAGAAAAACCAGCAGAACTTCCAGCTTAACCGACCCCATATTGTAAAATAGTTTCAACACTATTTAAATATGGAAAAGGTATGCAAGTAATGCAAATTGATGATACTGACCACGATGATTCTTTAGCTGATATGGATGAAAACAGGACTAACCTGAAAAAAATCCCTGCAAAAACATCGAAACATTCCGACACAAAACTGATCGATATCGAAGATAAAGAAAGAATTCTGCTCGCCCAATTGATGAACAATGACGAGCTCTTTATCAAGGGTATCACGTTCCTGGAAAAGGATTTTTTTGAGTCTAAGGTCAACAAACTGATTGTTTCCTTTATCAAAGAATACTATGAAACATATAAGAGTATTCCACCAGAAGATGCCGTATTGGTTGAATTGGGCTTGGATAATACCAGAGCTGACTGGTTAGATATTAAGAAACAATGGCCTACTGCGTATTTGGAAGATTATCTCAACGCTTTCATCAAGAATATGAGTATGAAAAGCGCAATCGAGGATTCCATTGAATTGCTCGCTGATGAAGATTACGGAACCATTGAAAAGAAGATTAAGGACGCAGTTAATGTCGATTTGGATATTAAGCTTGGTCTTACCGTAAAAAATGATAAAGACAGTTTCCGTAGCCTTTTCGATATGCTTACCTCCGAGGAAGCAACAATTCCTACGGGTTGGGATAACGTAGATGAAAAGCTTGATGGTGGTGTAACCATTCCATCATTGAATTACCTATTGGCTAAGTCTGGCGGTGGTAAGTCGATTGGTCTTATCAACCTCAGTTGGAATTACGTTCAAATGGGTCGTGATGTTATCTATATCTCATTGGAACTTAAAGAAGCCAAAATCGTTAAGCGTTATATCACCCACTCCGCAAAGATTGCAACCCACGATATTCCCAATAAGGAAATGGAAATTTATCATCACTTGAAAAAGTGTGATGAAAAGGGGTATGGTAGATTTACCGTTCACTTCTATCAACCAAACACCCTTTCAGCGATGAAGCTGGAATTGTTCGTTAGAAACTACGTACAAAAGTATGGCACCGTACCTATCATCATTCTTGACTATGCCGGTTTGATGATTCCTAATGGTAAGGGTTGGCAGGGTATGTTTGAACGCGATAAGTATGTTTCCGAAGAGTTGCGTGGTGTGGCAACCCTATTCGATACCGTTATTTGGACAGCTGACCAATATAACCGCTGTATCGCATTTGGTTCGGTGGTTCAAACCCCAAATGGTTTGAAAAAGATCGAGGAAGTCGTTGTAGGTGATCAGGTATTGGGAACCAACAATGAATATCGCTTTGTAACCTCAGTAACAGAGCCCGAAGAGCAGGATGTGTATGAAATCACTACAAAAAGTGGAAAAACTATACGAGTATCAGCAAGACACTTATTTCCAAAGGATGTCGATGGAAAAATGGTTGAGGACTGCATCCAATGTAGCTTGAAGGTAGGCGATTCCATTTATGTCCAGTAACAAATTCAAAAGAGGCGACATTGTTAAGGTGTGGTCACTCCAATCGTTTCATGGTGGTGGCTTTCTAAAAGGTAAGAAGGCATTAGTGAGACAAAATCAAACCAGTGATGCCGTGCAGGTAATCGTACCTAGAAAAGTAAAGCTAGAGGGAATAAAAGAAAGTGTGACGTGTCTGGATACTTCATATGAGATTTATGCCCGACAGGTTGATCTTGTTGAAGAAACAACATCGGAAAGAACGAAGATGGTTGAAGAATTCTTGAAACTCAACCAAACAATTAGAGGTAAGGAACAGGAAGTAAAATTGAAAAAGGGTGATAAAACTATCACCCCTTATCACTATGCACCGGAATTTTATTTTGATGAAAATATGGATATTCAGTTAGATAAAGATTTGCTTGAATATCCAGAATCATTTGTTTAATCATTCTTCTTTCGGTGTGGCTTTTCTTCTATCCTGTGTAAAAATTCTCGGAGCCTTCACTTTACTAGAAAATGCCCACTTAACCATACCACGCAGACCGTAGGTAACAACCACAATACCGGAAACCATATACATATACCAATCTGGCATTTCGGTTTTAAGAATATCGAACCCCTTAGAAATTGCCTCCTGGAACCATGGGAAAAACACCAAAACAATAGGCGAAAACAGAATACCCATAATGATTTCATCTTTCCAGCTTCTTTCCATTTGTTCCATCGACAAACGATCTAAATCTTCTGGAAGCATTTTACCCTCACTTAACAATTTAGTTTGTGCCTTCAATCGTTCGAGCTCAATTTGAAATCGCTGATTCTCGATCTTGGATTCTCTCTCCAATTCGAGTTTTCTTCTTTCTTCTTTTGCAACTCTATGCGCATTAAATGATTCTACTATTTTGTCCAGCATGATATTTCCTCCATTGTTGTGAATATTTATTTTGAACCCCAAAAATATAAACATTTGATATTAAACAGTTATCATAAAATGTGATTGGAATTTTTTTGTAATCAACCCATCTAAATAAATTGTAAAATAGTTCCAAACAATCAAGGAGTCAAAAATGGATGATAGTGTAAGGACGTTAAGATGGTCAGATGGCATATTTAAATTCCCATGTGGCGTCAAAGTCGAATTGAATGAAGAACAGTTGAAAAAATTACTAACCTCATTTAGATTAGAAGGTGAGATCAATAATATGCTAACCACAGGATCAATGACGATTTCAAAAGGAAGGGCATACCAAATCAAATGCCATTTAACCTTACCACGCGAATAAGGATTTAAAATGAGCATACACGTTTGCAAATGTACCTACAACGGTCAGGAAGAATGGCATCTGCGCTATCCTGGATTAACCGAAGAACAAGCCAATGAGCTTGCTTCCAGAATCAATGCCGGTCATTTAGATATGTCTAAGAAAACTATAGGATTATCAGATGCAATCAAAATTGCCAGAGGCGGAGAAGCCCCACCACCCCCATTTAGGGGATTTGCATAGTACCCACAAATTGTATAATTAATTATATTCAAATAAACTTAGGAGTAACACAGTGACCATCCCAACAAAACGTAAAATTTTTTCAATTCCTCTGAATCCATATACAACAGCAGAGGACTATAACAACATTTTCGTACCTTTCCTCACGAAGTACAAGGATTGGATTTATGATGTATATTTTACAGCTAGAATCCCACCATTCCTACAGGATGCGATGGGAGCCGTTTTCAAGGAGGAACAACTGGTTCAGATGTTTACGAATGCGCTGGCACTCGAAAAACGCACGGGTGTAAGAGTTTCAGCCACATTCAACAATGTGAATGTGCCACCAACAATGGAAAACCTCGAAATCTTCGTCAGCAATCTACGCTATATGTATGATGCTGGTTTGCGTAGTATGACTCAGCCACACAACCATTGGATGATGACTGGTATTTTGAAGAAAGAGTTTCCAGAACTACACGTCAAAAACACAGTGTTGAAGCGTGTCGCAACCGCACAGGATTTTTGGAATGCCGCTGAAATCGGTTACGACTACATCAACATCGACAGAATTTTATTGCGTGATGAAACTGCTCTAAACAATATCAAGAGAGCACAGTTAGCTTTTGAAGAAAAAACTGGTAAATATGTTCCTGTTGCCCTCCTGACCAATGAGGGTTGTCGTGGTAAGTGCCCGGCGATGGACGAACACTACACTATCAACAATTCCAGCGGCTCTAGACTGCCAGGCACAGATAAACCCTATTTTTACCAACCAATCAGCAAGAATACATGTCCAAAGTGGAGATTGGAAGATCCAGCATATGTGTTTAAGATGGCAAACATCCCACCTTACAGAGCTGATGTGGAAAGGATCCTGGAAAAGGTTGATATTCTCAAGATGCATGGTAGAGAAGGTTTCAGCCTGTTGAATGACACCATTAAATTTGTAGAAAGCTACGTAAACGGTGATGATGAATTGCACGATATTTCTGTTCGTCACCAAATTGAAGATCTACAGGTTAGAGATGGTGTTTTGAAGGCTTGGAGAGAAAAGATCAGAGATTGCCATTTTGAATGCTGGGATTGTCAATTATGTGATAAGTTGGTTGAATCAGCACAGAAAAAGAAAGACAAGACACTTGGCACATCCATTGACAGCTTAATTGCAAATTTCAAGGGGTAAAAATGAGTAAGTTTGAAATATTTTACAAAGGCGAAATGGAGGGGGAATTCCCCTCTCCAGATGGAGAATACATGATTAGGGAAGATGCCCCTGGTGGTGGATTTGTCGAAGTCTATTTCAAAAATGGTATGGAAATGGTTGATTACATAGACAACCACAAAATGCTACACGACAACAACGATCCATTCCCGACACCACCATATATGGACTAATAAAAAAGGTTTCTTCGGAAACCTTTTTTATTTCTACTTCATTTTCTTTTGGAAAAACTGAATCACCGATGCCTCATTGGATTTAACCACATCATCGGTCAAGCCCTTTATAGTTTTTTCGTCCATTTCAAACAGTGTTAGTGCTGGGGTATCATAATCTAGGTTATGAAACCAACATTTAACCATTTCCGAACCATAAACTCTACAAATGCTTGGTCTTTCCTCGTATATGGTACATCTTGCATCTTTGAGAAAGATACAATTTTCATCATTCAAAGATTTGAATACCTTACCTTTTTTGACGATGTTGAAATAGTTAGGTTTATCCTTTGATGGTAACACCTTAACAGCAATACCCTTCTTTTCTGCTTTTTCTACTAGATCAATCACTTCCATTATCGTGAATGAAATACTAGCTTTACAGCAGTGATGTTGTGTTTGAGCACAAGTAGCACAATTTAGCATAGTTTTCTCCTTTCAAGACTACTTCATTATTATACATTTACCATCTTTTGAGTATAAATACAGAAAAACTACGGAGAATCAAAATGAAATTAAAAGATTTGTTTGAGGCTGATGAAATTTCATCCGACGAAGAAAAGCGCATAGAAGTTATGGATATTTTACCGATTATTAATAGAGTTAAAAATGATGTTGTTAGAAGACTCAATGATAAAAATGAAAAAAATGATGATGCCGCGACAAGAGTTGCGGGCACGAATGCAAGATCGGTCAATAAGATACTTGATGGTAGTTGGGCATCAGACAAGGATAAAATTGCTGTTGTAGCGAATTTCTTGGTGAGAAATGGTTTAACAATAAAGATTGATTCGGCTCCATATTGGAAAAAAGTCAAGGAAAAAGATACCATCTCAACAGATACAAATGACAATATAACACCTTCAGAAATCAAATAAAGGCTTAAAAATTTGTAAAATTAAGTCAAACAACTAAAAAGGAACATAATTATGGCAGTTATTCAGAATATTTTCAAGAACTTAGAATACAAGTTAAACATGACCGAAGAGATCAAACTCTTTAAGTGGTCACAAAAGGGCATCACAGAAAAATTATCTCAATTAATGGAATGGAATGAGGCATTTGGTCCAGACGCAGTGATCGTTAAGGCTGCGGAACAAATTCTCGAACTCAACTATCCATCCGAGTATTTGAAGTACAGTGCAGCACAACAGAAATTCAAACATTCACATCCATTCTTCATTGAAAACACCGTGGAAGATGTTGGTAACTTCATTGAGTGGATCAATGGTGTGTTCAACAGATTTGAAGGTTTGCAAGAAGGTCTATTAGGTGGGTTGGTTGTATCCCCAGCATTCGAAGGCTCCATGATTTCGTGTGAATACGAAAAAGGCAAGTTGGTCAGAGTCCTTAACAAGGGTGATGGTGACGATGCTGAAATGATGGTTAATTTGATGGATTTGGCATCTATTCCAAATGAAATTTCGATTAAAAAGAATGTGGTTATCAGAGGCGTTGTAACCCTAAAAGACCCATCAAAGAGAGCAAAAGGCACAACAGTTACAGCAGCAGTTAATGCTGTAATGTTTAAGGATACAGCAGATGATAGCAATCTGATTTTTGTTCCATCTGAATGGCTTCCAGCAGAAGGTGGATGGCAAAATTCCTCAAAGGCATATCAGATTCTAAAGGACAATGGATTCCAAGTTCCAGCGTTTTATTTGGCAGCTCAAGTTGTTGAAGCACTTGACAAGTATGAAGAATATATGGGTACAGACTTTGGTTTCCAGAAATTCGGTTGCCGTATTGAAGTTGAAAAGGCAGACACAATCAATAAATTGATGGAATTCCTAGCAGAAGATAAAGCTGCTAACTTCTACCACAAGGTAATTCTGTTGGGTTAATATCCAATTTAAGTCAAAGAAAAAGGGAGTTAAAAACTCCCTTTTTTTATTGTTGTTGATTCTCTTTCTTCTTCTTAGCTCCCCATTTTTTGAATGTTTTTGCTAAGGTTGCTCTCTTTTTCATCAAAGCCCAATCATCATATTCCTTTTTGCTGATTTTACCAGCTTCAAAATCCAATTTGGCTTTTGCGTATTCTTTTTCTACATTCTTAATGCACTCATAGGATGCCTTCTGATAACCCATATCCTTACACTGTTGGGTAAAAGCACCAACAGTTCCATTCTTTTTCATGGATTTTGCTACATCCTGAGCCCACCATTCTTGCAACAATAGACTTTCATTTAAATCCGAAAGTTTCATTCGTCATCATCCTCGTCTTTAACACGGGCTACAAATTTACCTTCTGTGCCTTCTAAACTGAATGCAAAGCGATGACCAATGTGTTGATGGTCTGCCATTTCATTCAATACTCTTTTGGCGGTATCCATACTATCAACAGTGTAATCGACACCCTTGTAATCCTCGTGGAATTTTCTTCTAAACTTGACACGGGTTGCTGTCAGATATTGGCAGATCGATCTAGCGTCCTCTGGCTTCATATCATTTGACGGTGTTAAATCTCTCATTTTCATTCTAATTCCTTTATCAGTTTATCAATATCGGCTTCGGAATTAATATCGACATCATAGTGGGTTAAAGGAATTGCCTTTGGGTTGCCAACATCTGACTTACTCCTATGGTATGCAACAGATGCCTTCAATTTGCCTTCTTCATTACGGAACGATATTCTACCTTTTCCTTGGGATGCGTGAGCATTCAACTCTAACACATATTTTGAATCAGGCCCACCAAATTTCAAATCAACATTACTGCTTTTGAAATGTTTTTTTATCAATTTTCTCTGTTCGTCGGTTAAAGGCACCATCTGTGGTTCACTTTTTTTCTTACCGCGCAGCAGATCTAAAAGACCTTCGTGTAGTTGTTGTAATAGCATACATCCCTCATAACTGTCATTTTACTTTATTTATTCGTTGAATTGTATAATAAAACAATAATAACTACGACGGGAAAAAATCTATGATCAGAAAATATAAGTGCATTGAACAATTCCCAAATACCGACGCTTTCAAAGTCGGTGATATTTTGGAAATCGAAAAGCTAGCAGACGGCAGTTATGTCATTGATGAAGCGATTAAAACCGATAGAGAAACAGTCTATAAGCATTTTAGAATCGTTAATGTCCCTGGCTTTGACCATGCACCATACTCACACTCAAAAATTGAATCGTGGGCTAGTTGCCCTAAGAAATTCGAGTTCAATTACATCATCAATCCACCACGAATTGAAGTGCCAAATCCGGTTCTGGAAAAGGGAACACTATTCCACGGCATTCTCGAATACGATATGGTTGATAAGTTGGACAAGTTTGAATTACCAGATACGTTCAAAGCACTGAATAAGAAAGATGCAGAAGTAATCATTAGTCAGGCTTTGGCATTCACAGAAGAATCGGATATTTACACATGGATTAAATCACTACCGGGCACAAAGGTTTCTGAACAAGAAATGTTCTTGGGTGTTAATTTTGAACCCGTAGAATCAATGGATAAGGCATTGGTTCGTGGTTTCATCGATTTAATCATCGTGGATGAAAAAACCAAAGCATGTTACATATTTGATTGGAAAACAGGTGGAAAATCAAAAGAAGATTTGAAGAAGTGGCCTAAACCAAAGGATCAGTTGGAGTTGTATGCAATTTGGGCTAATCAAAAATACGGGGTTGATTATATTGAAACAGCCTTTGTTTATGTTGAACACGATCATATGGCAAAGTATGTGTTTGAATCTAAAGATATTCCTGCATTGAAAGCTAAATTCAAAACCAAAATAAATACGATTGAAACAGATAAAACCTTTCAGAAGAATCTGACTCAGTTGTGTGCATGGTGTGATTTTAAAGGTCCATGTTTGGGTATCGACCCTCTGCGTAATCCAAGAGAAATTACAAAAGATGAAATTATGCAAGCTGGGAAGGGCACACCAAAAGAAAACAAACACAACCATAAGAATACAGCATTCCTAAATAAAATCAAGCAGAAAGCCAAATAATGAAAGTTGATGACCTAACGAAAGGTTTGCGCAATAAATTCGACGAGATTTTCAGTATAAAAAACTCACTGTCAATTCTCGACATTCCAAAACAAACACTATTGGAAAAAGGAGATCTGGTAATTCTGTTAGATGACAAAAACAAACCGGTTATTGTAGAATTTCTAAAGGTCGGCAAACATCATATTGAATTGAAAAATACTCAGTTCCCAAAAATACTTATTGAGGACGTGATGGCTTCCGATAAGATCAAACTATTCGAAGTCTCTGATTTTGATTCTGATTTTGATACCGATCATTTCATTAGTTACAATGATTTGTCAGTGGATCAAAAAAAGGAAATCAAAAAAGTTATGAAGAATGCGGAAGCAAAATTGAGCCAGGATCATTCCAAATTTGGAAAGCTTTGTAATGAGAGTTTGACAAAGGCAATCAATATCCAGAATGGGTGTTTCACAGCATGGATGAATGAGAAAGGTTATGTCATACCATCCAAAGAGTGTTTGAAAGAAGCCTATCAGGAAGCGATCGATTCAAACAATATGATGTTGAAGAAAAGAGCGGTGGCGGCAAAATGTTTCCACAAGATTTTTACGGTAAAGAAGAATGTCACAAAATAAGAAAATCATTCCGATCAAGATCATCAAGATCAATTCATCAATCTTACAGTTGACGAAGATTGCTAGCTCAACATTGGCTCAAATTTCAGAAAAATTCTCTTTTTTGCCGCCAGGCTATAAATTCAACCCCAAATTCAGATTAATGGGTGTTAAAGGTGTAAAGGTCAGATTAGTTCAGGCCGACGGTACATTTCCAGCCGGATTGTTTGGGGAAATTGTCGAATATATCACAGAGGTTCTAAAACGGCCGGTTGTGATGTCTACGGAAGTTATGGAGCATTTCTTACCTCTATCCGACTTTTTTAAAGAGGGGATAACAGATGATGTGTTTTCTGAATTTGAAATTGACGGGAATCCAGTAATCCTTCGAGATTATCAGCTTGGGGCGGTTCAATCAGCATTTGACAATAGAAATTGCCTATTAAATCTCTCGACTGGGGCTGGTAAATGCTTGGGTGGTGATACTAAACTGAATATCAGATTACCCCAACATATAGTCGAAAAATATCATCATTTATTGGATAAAAAATGAAACTTTGGACACTTGAATACAATGAATGTATCAAAGACAATTTTCCACAGGTAATGTATAAAGGAAAAGTTGTCGATCAAAGTACAAAAGTTAAGGTTTTGCGTGAATTGTTCAATCTGTTCTACCTAACTCATCGTGATGCCAGAACAAAGATTAAAGAAATTGAGTCAAATGTGAATGAACTACCTTATCAAAAACTTTATGAATTGATATTGCCTCCAAAACAGGCAGAATTTCAAAAAGAATATTTGGTGGATTTATTAAATTATTTTAGTGTCGAAATCAACAACTAATGGTGATATAATGTATGAGTATGTAAAATACAATTGCCACGTAATGGCAAAGAATGATGTAGGTACCAAAACACCAGAAATGGTCATGCAGGACTACATCAAACGAAGAGCAGTTAGTGGAACGGATTATGTGTTTGATGGTGTTGATTGTGTGGTTGTTTCCGTAAACTATGCATCCGGAAAATCAAGTTTGGTAACAAAAATAAAACGTAAGGACGATGTCGAGAATGAAAATCTTCGCACAGAACAAAAAGGCTAAGTTTGAATATGAGTGGCTTGAAACCTATGAAGCCGGAATTATGCTCGAAGGTGGCGAGGTAAAATCCATCAGAGCGGCTCATATCTCACTGAGCGAATCCTATGTAACAATCTATAAGGGAGAAGTGTGGCTCACAAAGGCTCACATTTCTGTACCCTCATACGTCCCACAACACTTGCGATTCGATGAAACGCGCGATAGAAAATTACTTCTACACACCAAAGAAATTGTTAAGTTACAATCCAGAGTGAAAGAAAAAGGATTGACCCTTATTGTTACTAAGGTTTATCAACCAAACGACAGTAAGAAAATCAAGTGTGAAATCGCACTTGCACGTGGTAAAAAGCTTTATGATAAGAAACAAACCATCAAAGAGCGCGATATTCGTCGCGAAACTGATAGAGAAATGAAAAATTACTGATGATATAAATAAAAGTAAATGATTTCTATCAAATGAAAATTTAATCAAAGGGGATAAAAATGGCTACAGCATTAAAAGATTTACAAGACGCATTGGTTGCATTCGTAGATGACGAAGATGCCGATCAGAAGGCAGCAGTTGTTGCAGCAGCAGCAAAGTTGAAAATCACCGATTTTAGCAATGTTTCAAATGCAATGGCAAGAAGAATTCTGTTGGCAAGAGGCGTTGACGTTAAATTCCAGGAAAAGACCATTGTTAATGCCAGCTACGATATGAAAACTCGTGGTGCTGATACACAGGGTTAATTCTAATTTACCAATAAAAAATGGAAACCTAGGTTTCCATTTTTTTCGTTCTTATTTTCCAAACCAGGGATCGACTGCTACAATGGTTCCATCGGCTCTTTGTAACCAATTTCCACCATGCAAATCCATCTTTAACTTGATTCCATGACGTTTACCATATTTTCCTTGACTATCAATCAAATGTTTGACAGCCTTATATAGATTTTCCATGGTGTTGACTTTATTCTTTTTGATGAATTTAACCAAAGCCTCATTATCTTCGATGATATCTTCTATAGTTTCGCCTCGCTGGACAGCTCTGGACAAATAGTCCAAATCATATACTACTTTCTCCGGCCTAATAGATTTTAATGTCTCCATTTTTATCTGTAAGACATCTGGATCATCGGTATTAATACCTAAAATGTTTGGATAATGATCTCTCCACACATCAGCCGGATGTGCCGCTGTTCCTTCATGGACACAAAAGTCAACAAACGCAAGTGCACACATCTTTTCACTTTTATTTAATTCATTCAAATCATAATCACCACCACCAATTACTTTGAATGCCACATCTGGATCTAATTTGTTAATCCATACACTTGCGGAGGCACCACTACCAATATCTTTCCAATTCTTATCTGAATTACGAATGGTTGTGCGAATGTAGTGTGCCGATGGGGATTTTTCCATCAACAAATCGATTAATTTCATTTTTGTCTCTTTTTAATGGAATATTCTAAAACGTTCGACCCCTTTAGGGTTACTGTGATGTCTAAAGTAGTATCCTTAGTTTGATTGAATGCCTTAGCAACATCCTTTACAAAGGATTCTACGTTTGCGATAGTGCTGATATGTTCGGCTTCTTTAATCAATTGACTTAATTTCATTTTAGTTTTACCTCTTTGTAAAGTACGTGTTTTCTGATAACTGGATCATACTTCATAAACTCCAGCTTTTCTGGTGTAGTTTTTTTGTTTTTATCGGTAGTGTAGAAATGTCCGGTTCCCGCAGTGGATTCCAGCTTAATTCTTTCTCTTGATCTTTTTGCCATAGTATTTCTCCTTGATTGAAAATATTTATCATTCTTTTGAGATTTTTTTACGATTCTCAGACAAAATAATGTATAAATAAAAATGTAGGAACTAAAAAGCCTACAAATTTTTTAACAACAACTTCTGACTTTAACTTTTATTATGCTAGTCAGACATAAGGAGAAAATTTATGTACTCAAATAAGCTTATCGCTTGCGTTAAAGCTGGCGGCAAAGTCCTTCGTGAACAAGGCGAAAACGTATTCCTACCATTCGGAAGTGAATACACCCTCTGGTTTAAGAATGAACATACCAGAAAGGTTCAAATTAATGTTGAAATTGATGGAACCGATGTCCTATTTAACAAATCCCTAATCGTAAATGCTGGTGAAACCGCCGATTTAAAAGGTTTCGTCCGCGATATGGTGGGCGAAGATAATAGAGCATTCAAGTTTATCACCAAGACTCAGGAAATTTCTGATTTCAGAGGGGATAAGATTGAAGATGGTTTGATCAAAATCACCTATCAATTTGAAAAAGAAGTCGTAACAAAGTTTGATGTTATCGACCACCATCACCACCACCATCACCACTATGATAATTATAGATGGTATGGACCATACTACCCACCTGGCGGTTGGTATGGATCACTATCAAATAGTCCATTGATCGGAAGTGCATACACATCCAATCTATCCAATTCTGTATCTGAGGCATCATTAAAAAGATCGATGTTGGATAGTGGTAAGTTGGGTTCTTGTAACGCAACATTCAGTGCAAACGCAGTGAATATGTCCGCAACGAGTGCCAATGTATCCATGGATTCATTGGGAACTGTAACTGCGCAGGCAGTATCATCAGATCCAGGTATCACGGTGGAAGGTAGCAATACCAAACAGACTTTCCAATCTGGTTACATTGGTGTTTTGGAATCAACCAAACACACAATGATTTTCCAGTTGAGAGGTTTGGTTGAAACGGAAGAAGTTGCTGCTCCGGTGACAGTCAAATCAAAAAAACAGTGTCCATCATGCGGTAAAAAGTGGAAAAGTATTTTCGAATACTGTCCGAATGATGGCACGTTTCTAAGATTTCCACAGGAATAACAATTAGAAACAAAGGGATCCAGCACATTTCGGTGTGCTGGATTTTTTTACGCTTTTAATTCTTTGAGAACAGCTTCATAGTGATGGATTCGATCTTCTAGACCGATGAAACCACCATTGATAACCTTTGTCATTCCTTTGATGTCGCCGGTATCAGCAAACTTATTCAGTTTGTTTTTATTCCAGAACCATATTGCTGACATAAGGGCAGTGGCTTTGTCGGTGGAAACGATATCTGGATTGGTTACAGCATCCACACCCATAGCCTTTGAAAAAGCGGTGTAATTGTCTTTGCCTGTTAGCTGGATCGGACCTCTACCTCTGTATTTCCAACCATCGCCAGAAGCAGTATCACCATTACCCATGCGGCTTGCATAAACCACATTCGCAATCATTTCTGGTTTGCGAGCATAAGGTGTTGGGTTAGCAATCTTCCCTTTTGGTCCAAAATATTTACCAAAAATTTTAACCAAACCTTCTGGACTGTAATTTAGATTTTCACTGAATACAGTCCATCCGCCGGATTCGTGACCACACTGAGCCACAAAAGATGCTATACGCTGATCGGTATTGATTTCATATTTTGGAAATACCTCTGTCATTGCTGCAACCCAAGCATCGGGTTCTTTGCAATTGGGGAATAATTTCTTAAATTGAGCTGAACTTAGCATGTTATGTTATCCTTCTTTGTTAAGTGATTGAATCACAAACTATATTTATAAAAATGCCGTTTTTTAGACTGTTTTTGGTATAATAGGTTGATATATTAGTCCTCAGAGGAATTGACATGGCAATTATTCAGGTAACTTCAAAAGATCCAAATCTCGGTTTCATTATCCGAAAGAATCCCGCAAGCGGTATGCAGTTGCGTGGTATTCGTCAAGGTACAGCATTCGGCTGGTACTCCAACAACAACGAGTCTTTCAACATCTTTTTCAAAGATGCTGATAACGCAGTGAGTTTCGGTGATCAGGAGTTTGAATACCTCAACACCACACGATACAATTCTCCAATTTTCGTGCTCAGTGCGATTGGTGAATACTTTAGCTCAACCGTCAAAGAGCAAATTGATCTTGATGTGGATGGTATTGAAAAAACCTTCCTTATCAATATGATTGATGTGCGTTCAATCTTCCAATTGCACACCTTTGAAAAGCACTTCCCCGAATTCCAAATCGAATACAGACCTCGTGCTGGTAATACCTACAGTGTGGAAGTTAAAACCACAAAGAGTTTCCATTTGCTTTTCAACTACATCAACCTTATGATGTTGTTTATCTCACTCACAAGTGATGAATACATTCAACTCGACCAAAACTCCATTGAAAAGTATCTCAACTCTATTGAGAGATTGGATGCACCATTCTTCATCAGATACCTTTTCAGCAGAAATATGTTGAGAACCAAGAACCAATTTGATAAGTTCAAGGGCAGACTCCAAAACACCAATCTCTACCAATCTGTTCGTATGGATTATGGTGATACCGCGATGCAGAGACGATTCAAAATCAAGAATCTCTTGACTTTTGATAAGCCTATCCTCGACGTTGGTTGTGGTGAAGGTTTCTATGCGATTCCTTTTGCAATGACCCTCAAGGATATGACCTACCACGCGGTCGATGTGAATGTTGAACTCACAAAAGCAGTTGCGAAGAAAGCTCGTAATAAAGCCATTGAAAATATAGAGGTTTATAACCATCTTGACGAGTTTCTTATTTCCTATGAAGGTGAGACTGTCGATATTATTCTTACAGAGGTTATCGAACACATGCCAATCGAGGAAAGTAAGGCACTTATCAAGCAGATTCTCGACAATGTTAAGTTCGATAAATTCATTGTTACCGTTCCTAACAAAGACTTCAACCAGTTCTACATGATTGAGGATGGTGATTTCCGCCACTCTGACCACGATTGGGAGCCTACTGAAACAGAATTCCATGCTTTCATGCAGAATGAGATTCCAACCACATTCAAAGTGGATTTTATGAAGATTGGTGACACTGTGAATGATATTTCAACCAGCATTGGCTGCTTGATTACCAGACAGGAGGCTTAATATGGCTGATAGATTTGATGGTTCGGATACTTGCACCTGCCACAGATGTATTCAGGAAAAGAAGCTGACGGGTGAAAAAACTGGAGATTCCTTTTGGGATTCAGTACCTTTGAGTTCCAAAATGATGATTCTCTGCCCCACTTGTGGTAATAAGCGTTGCCCACATGCGAGTGACCACGATTTGGCATGCACAAACAGTAACGAGCCAGGCCAACCAGGTAGTGTTTATAGTTGAGGTTGTCATATGACGAAGGTATATGTTGTCGACATAAAGAAAAATTTCATAAGTGGGGAAATGGATGACGATGTCTATATTGGTCTTTTCAGAAAATTAAAGGCCACCAATGGGGAAGAAATGTACCTCCCAAAATCCCACAAAATATGGTACAATGAAGAAGAAATGTTCGCACATGAATTATCCAAATGGTATAAATCAGGTGCCACTGTGGATGCATTCGTACAAAAATACAAACTATCAGAGGACGATGGGAAGCGATACTTCCAATTCGCGCTAGAGAAATTCCCCGAAATGTTCATTTAATTTTAGTATAATAAACTGTTGAAAGACCAATTTTAAAGGTTAAACTCATGGAAACAACCAATATTGTAAAAACTCAGGTTCACACCATCATCATGCTTATCGGTCCTTCCGGTAGCGGTAAGAGCACATTCGCTAAGAATGTGTTGATTCCTGGTCTTGAGCGACCATTTGATGAAGCAAAAAATTTCAAACCCAACGTCCAATACATCAGTTCTGATGAAATTCGTCAGGAACTTTTGGGTGTTGAAGCGAATAAGTTCGACCATGTTATGAGTGAGAGCAGTGAGCAGGCATTCAAGCTTCTTTTCACCAAACTCGATTTGCTCACCACATACCCTATCAACGCAGAATACATCATTCTCGATACCACCGGCCTTTCTGACGAATTCAGAGATCAGGTGCTTGAAGTTGCGAGCAAAAACAACTACAATGTTGATGCCATCATCTTCGACTACAAAAAGGTTGAGGAATACAAGAAAAACTTTGTAAATGAGAAAAACAAAGGTAAGGAAACAAACGGTAAAATCATTGCAAACCATATCAAGCGTTTGAGAATGGAAGTTTTGAAAACCATCAAGCGTGGCAAGTACAAGAACATTACCACAATCAAATCAAAGGATTTCATCAGTGAATCTCCCTCTGGTGTGCTCACTCCTATGTACCAGGTGGAATCATGGGATTATCATCGCTATGAGAGCAGAATTCTTCCAGCTCACTATGATTGGGTTGTGATTGGTGATGTGCATGGTTGTGTTACCGAACTCAAAGAACTTCTCACCAAGTACGGTTTCGAGATTGATGGTCACAAATTGAAGGATACAGAGCGTTCTAAGAATGTGGGTATTGTTTTCGTTGGTGATTTGGTTGATAAATCATCCCATGAAGCCCTCGAAGAAACCATCCGTTTCATCCATAAGAATATGGATGTTTACGGTGAGCGATTCCATATGGTTATGGGCAATCACGAAGAAATGGTTTGGAAGTGGGTTACTGATGACCCTTCTCTCGAAAAAACTGCTGAAAGGCTCCACCAAAAGGTTCATTACTACAACACCACCTTCTTGCTTGAAAACAATGAAGAACTCAAAACCATGTTCCTCGAAATCTTTGCTAAGATGAAGGGTTGGGTAAAAACCATTGGTACCACCAACAAGAGTTTCATTGTTACCCACGCTCCTTGCGAGGTAAAGCACCTTGAAAAAATGAGTAAGGCTTCTTTTATGAAGCAGTACAAGTGTGCCAGTCGCAGTAAGAATAAGGGTATGACCAATGATGAACTCACCCCATACTTGATGGCTGAGGCAATCAGTAACCATCCTACCCACATTTTCGGTCACATGGGTCAAACCAACATTCGCACTTTCAGAAACAAGGTGTGTATTGATACAGGCTGTGTGTATGGTAACTCATTGACTGGTTACACCGTCACCAACGGCAACAGACCTTTCATTCAGAGTGTGAGTGCGAAGGTGGCTCGTGAGGCTCGCAATGATTTCAGTAACAATCTTTTCTCTATTGAATCAAAGCAGGAAGCAACCAATGTTTCTATTGAGAATTTGAGCTACCAAAACCAAAACCGCCTCAATTACATCATTGATAATGGTATTGGTTACATTGGCGGCACCATTTCTCCTACTGATAAGGATATTGAAACCGGTTTGCTCGAATCACTCAAAGCCGGTCTCGACCACTACAAAAACAAAGTGGATAAGGTTGTGCTTCAACCAAAGTACATGGGTTCCCGCGCACAGATGTATCTCAACAAGGATATTACTAAGTGTTACGCAACCAGCAGAAATGGTTACAAGATTCGCATGGATTTGACCGCTGTTTTTGAACAAGAATTGGCAAAGCAAAAAGCCCTTATGGATGAATTGCATGTCGTTGAGCTTGTTCTTGATGGTGAATTGATGCCATGGGCTGCGTTGGGTGAAGGTTTGATTGATAACCAATTCCGTGTGGTTGATGTTGCTGTTAAATCAGAGATTGATTTCCTAAAGGAAAATGGTTTTGATGATGCCTTTGGTGCTCTCGTCAACGCATACAAAGAGAGTGGTTACGAAGAAGCCAAAAACAAAATGCAAAAGGGTGAATTGCAGGAAAAGTTTGGTCATGCTTACAACAACTACAAGTATGTGAAGTCTGAGGCAGATAGATGGCAACCCGTTGAAGCACATCAGGAAGCTTGGGAGGTTTATACCGAACAGGTTGAACTCTATGGTTCTACCGGTGAGGTTCATTTCAAACCTTTTAGAATCCTAAAGGCTATCAAAAAGGATGGTACATTGGTTCCTGTTACCTTGAACAACGCAGAGCAGTTTGAGCGTATTAATGGTGATAGTATCCATATTGTTGATTTCTCTGACCCAGATTACTTTGCGAAGGCAGAGCAATGGCAGAATGCTAATATCATCAGTAAGGATATGGAGGGCTGTGTTATCAAGCCTCTCGACCCAGCATTCAATGTTCATGTTACCCCATTTATGAAGGTTAGAAACCCAAGGTATCTCACCATCATCTACGGTTACGATATGTACTTCCCTAAGAAGTTTGAAAAGTTGTTCAATCAAAAGAACATCAACAACAAAGTTCGTGCTTCTAAGGTAGAATACAAACTCGGTGAGCAGATGCTTGAGTTGGATCCAAACTCAAAGGAATTCAAACAGGTTGTTGCCAACTTTATGTTTGAAAACGAGAATGAACGAGGTATCGATCCAAGACTTTAACAGTCAAGAAAAAGGGGTGATTATTCACCCCTTTTTTTATTTCTTCAATTGTTGTATTTGTTGCTGTTGCACTGCGTTGTTTCTGTATCCTTGATAATATCTTTGTGTCGATTGCGTTTCCTCTTTACATTGAAAATACATCTTCATAAAATTAACACTTATGAGTGCATATTTTTCTTTGTATATTGTTGGTTCCTCAGATTTTTTCTCATACATCACAGCACTCTGCCTAAATTCGGCACACTGGTCAACTTTAGTAATTGCGTTTGGCACAGCCGTTATAACGGGTGATTGCTGTGCGACAGTCGATGATGTGAGAAAAACCATCAACACCCCAAAAATTAGTTTGTACATTGTGCCGACCTTTCTTTAATTCTAGCTACTGGGACAAATGGTATTTCCTTAGCCACCAATTTATGCTTCTGTTTCAATTCCTGCAAAGTTGACCCATTCATCAAATATTCATCCCATTCTGCGTCCGATACAGGACAAAGATTTTTTTCTGCATCCCTAACTAACGGTTTCAAAATCATCATTTGGGTGATTTCGATTTGTTTCTGATTAGCTTCAATCGCAGAAATAAAATTTGCGTATGCGATGTAACCTGACACAATAGCACCCACAATACCAAGAATAACCGTGTATAGTGTTGCAGCGTGTGTCAAAAAATTCATAAACTTTTCCATAATTTTCTTCCTAAAGTGAGGTTGAATTTATTTATGCCTAATTTTTCAACGAAAATAGGAAAAATTATTGTATAATGTAAGTAAGAACATAAATATTTGTAAGACCACTACGTGATGATGTCTCAAAACTCTAATCACTAATTACTGTTGTTGAATCCAACATACGTTGGAATGAATAACTAAGGAGATGAAAATGAAGAAGAAAGTACTAGTAGTAGTCGACTACCAAAACGACTTTGTAGATCCATCAATGGCTCTACCTGTTCCTAAGGCTGATACCCTCTATCAGAAAATCCAAGACAAAATCAATAGTCCAGAGTACGGTGCGGTTATTTACACCTTTGACACCCACACTCCCGTTGAATACAACGGTTCGGACGAGCAAAAGCTGTTCCCTAACATTCACTGCGAATTCAAGACCGCCGGCTGGAATCTCTATAAGATTCAACCCCGTTGCGGTGATGCATTCAACAGTGTAGTTGCGGTCAACTCCGTCGACAAGCCTTTCACTAAGGTAGCTATCGATAATGAGTTTTTCTTCACCAAGAACCTGTTTGATGTGTGGCAAGGTAACGCATCTTACGCCGATTGGTTTGTGAAGAATTTCCCAGCATCGGAAGTTGAAGTTGATGTAGTGGGAGTTGCAACCAACTACTGTGTGTTTATGAATGTCATGGGTATGGTTTCGAGAGGCTACAAAATCAATGTTATTGCGGATGCGGTTGCTGGTATTGAAGCATTCCCCGATGGCACTGTTGATGTTAGTTTCGAACAAAACGTAGCTACCATGAAAAAGAGCGGCGTATCCTTCATTTAAGGGGATTGTCATGGAAATCAAAATGGACATCACTGCTTCACTGAGTCCAGACGATGTTAATAAGATCATCACCGAATACCTTGAAAAACAAGGGTTTAAGGTTGGTGTGATTAAGGCAAAAATCGGACAAAGACAATGTGGCGATCAAAGAGATTCATGGACTGAATCGTTTTTTGAAGGCCTTGAAGCAAAAGTAACCAGAAAAGACTGATATAATACAGAATACACTTAGGAGAATTAAAATGAGCTTTGAAAATCTAGTTAAAGATGTTGGTGCCATCCTTACCCCGTACAATGGACGTGCTACCGTTGTTATCAGCAACATTCGCAAGCAAGTGAGGGAGTATGTTGAAGCCAATGGCATCAAGTCAATGGTGTTGGGTGTGTCAGGTGGCCTTGATAGCGCCTGTGTAGCCGCACTATGTCAAGAAAAATATACCGGAGTGCCTCTGATTGGTATCTCCATTCCAATGAGTTCCACCAATGCCCACAAAGAACAAGCCCGTTGGGTTGGTGAGAATTTCTGCACCGCATTCGAGGAATTCGAGGGTTGGGATAAGAATGAGTTGTTTAGTGTGTTGGAAAAGACCGATGCCCTCGCTGAAAAGGCTGGGTTTGGTGTTGAATCCTTCCCTAAGCCTCTGTTGCAGGGCAATTTGAAGGCTCGCCTGAGAATGGTCACTCTGTACGACCTAGCCAGAAAGACGAATGGTTTGGTTCTTTCCACTGATAACCTCAGTGAATACCAAATGGGTTTCTGGACTATCTGTGGTGATGTTGGTGACTATGGTCCGATCCAAAACGTAGGTAAGGGCTTCGAACTGCCAGTTATTGCAGCTGCTCTCGGTGTTCGTGAGGACATCATCACTCAAGATCCTTCGGATGGTTTGGGTGTTACCGCAGCCAATACCGATGAAGCACAGTTGGGTGCATCCTACAAGGAAGTTGATGTGATTATGAGCATCTACCTCGATCAGTTGGGCAATTCTTACAAGTCCAGACTGTTTAAGCTGATCGGTGAAGATCCTGTTACTGCGAAGAAGGTTGCGAATGTTATCACCAGATACGAAAACGCTACCTACAAGCGCAGAGGCACCATCAACCTTACGAGAGAGCAGATTGGTATCTAAACCAAAATGCGATTTCCAGATGTGAATAGTCTGATGGAATACAGGGCATCAGCTTCCAAAACCCAAAAGGTTGAAGAACACGATTGCCCTAGTATTCAACTTTACGGGGTGAGTCGGAAACTCGACAAACCCGTAATTTCATTTGTAAAAATCAGCAAAAAATATCTTTATGATGCAGAGGGTAACAAATATCCTTTTAGGTTCTGTATGGACAACATTGAAGATTCTCCAATAGCGGTTTTTACTACAGAAGCGGAAGCTTGGAAGTTTTTCAAGGCTAAAACATTGGATCGTTGGGAAATAGCGGAAGATTTTTTCATTAAAGAAATGAAGATTCTCAGACAGGCAGAAAAGATCATGCTTGAAAAAGAAAAGGAATTTCCCGAATACTTTATTTGAGGTAACTAAAATGGACAAAATAGTTTTTGAATCGGTGGGTGGGTTTCTAAAGGTTAAATCTGCGGCAACTACACCCTATTTTTACGCAGAGCGAAAGGGTGTCGACAGTGTAGCCTTCATTCTGCTCGATGAAAATCGTTCTGACAAGTATGGTGTGGTTAATGAACGCAAACCACCTATGGATGAACGATATGGTGAGGAAGTTTTCATTGAAACCGCTTTTGGTGGCAGCAATGATATGATTGCCGATGAAAAATACTTCGCTATGAGTGATGAAGAAGTAATCGAACACTTCAAAAAGCTGGTACAAATAGAAGCCAGAGAAGAAGGTGGATTCGATGTTGGTGTGGATAAAATCAAATTCGTTGCCAAAGAGTTGGTTTCTACCCAAATGAATCAATGGGCTTTCCTCTTTGTAGTCAATGTAACTGATGTAACGCAGGGCAAAACCGATCCACAGAACGCAGTCGAGGCAATGGCTACGATTCGTTGGAAGAATTTCAAACAAGTCCAGAAAATGAACGATTGGAAAACCAAGTCCATTATCTTCAACCTAATTTGATCTATTTTGGATTGAAATTTACCATTAACTGAATAAATAAATGAAACAAAAGTCACTAATGGAGATTTAAAAATGAAATTCACAAGCGTAAAAGAAATGGAAACCGCATTGTTAAAGGTTACATCCTTAAAGCAATTGAAAGAAGATATCACGTTCAAAAGTCTTGGTAGAGAAATCACCGTCAAAGTTTTGGGTGTTGGTGCCTCGCTGGGTCAACAAGAAATAGCGTATTTGGCAGATAATTCAGCAGACTTAATGAAAGTAAAATTTTCAGGCGAAGGTGATGCAATTACCGTTTCAGAAGTTAAAGTCACTTTGAGATAATCTTATGCGTGTTTTAACCGATCAAGGAAATATCAGTCTCGACAATCTTGAAGAATTTGGATTATCGGAAAAAGCCCTGAAATTTATCAAAATGCGAAAAGATGCCTCCGAAATTTTCTTTTCGGATGATATCGATTTGAGAGATCCAGAAGATGAATTTTCCGATGAAATTTTTGAAATTGGTCAGGTAGCCTTAATCGAAACCAAATTCAGTGCTCCGGCAAGAGCCATAGCCCTCGCACAACTTACTGGCGATACTTATGAGGATATTGAAGAACTCAATAGTACCCAATTTCAAATCGATGGGAATGAATACATTGTCCTAACTGATAAAGAGGCGGATGATGAAGCTTATGAGAGGGCAAAATCATTCTTTGATGATATGGGTATAGAAGGTTTGTCTGACCATACCAAAGAATATGCATACGACAATTTTGTAAACACCCAATGGTTTGATGATGCAATGAATGAGCATAATGAAAACTATGCATATGATATAAAAGAAGAAAAAGCTGATTCCTCACAGTATATCAGTAGATTACACGAAGAAATGGTTCAACATGACGTGCTTCCAGAACCAGAATGGCCGGAAGAATCAGACTTTGAAGACGATGATGGCAATGTTGATGAAGATGCATACGAGGAAGCTAGAAATAAATACGAAGATGAATTATCCGATATAGTGGAATCAAGCATTGATGATTTTGTTACCAGTTTGAATGATGGATATGATAGTGGTCTAGATTACTTCAAACAAAATTTTGGTGCTGAGGAAGTAAAATCAATAATTGACGACCAAAATTTGCTAGACGAAGAAGGCATCATCAAATATATAATTGATGCCGATGGTAGGGCGATGTATTTGTCACCAGAAGAACAACACGAAGAATCCGAGACAGTTAAATATCTCGGCAAAGAATACGAATTTTATATATTCAAATTGTCTTAAGGTGGGGGTGGGATCAATCGATCCCAATCCCATATAATTTCATCCCTTTTTCAATTTCCTCATTGGTTGCCTGGCGTCTTTCTGACCTATAACCAATTTTAACGCCCTTTTCGTCGTATTTTGGACTAACCATAGCATACACCCAATAAGATTTTTCTCCATTAAAGGTACTATTTTTAACAATACCACGCCATGTTTTGTTTTGTGTAATGGTTTCCCACATATCCTTGAATGCCCAATCTGGCATATCCGGTGATCTGATTAAATTGTGTCTAAACCCAAGCATCAACTCGATGTCGAGTTCACAGGCATCACTAAAATCCTGATTGGCATAAGTTATAATTCCGTCAAGATCGGTTTCACTGACAATCAGTGTATTTGTAGGCAATATTTTCAACATTTCTTATCACTCATAAAAGCAAGGGCATGACACACATCATATTTATATTTTCCCTTGACTCTTTGAACTCTTTTTGATATAATTAATTATACACTAAATGTTTAACCCAATTTAACCAAAGGTATAGAAAATGTCCTTAACTTACGAAGATGTAAAATTGATCTGCGAAAAGAACGAATGCTTCAAGATGAAGCATCAGGTGTTTGGTAACACCGTCGTCGCTCAATGTACCTATTTCCTCGCTTCTGCAGGTGACTTCTTCGACGCTCACAAAGATGGTTCGATGGTTCGCGCTACCGAATTGCGTGGTATCACCTTTGTAAAGGAAGGTGAGGGTGAATGGAAGCGCTACTTGTTCTTGGATAAGTTTTTCAACGTGAATCAGACCAATGGTACTGATGCTACTTTGATGAACTTGACTGTGAACGGTGTAACCCGCAAAGTGAATATCAACCAGTTGTATGCGACTTCTGACGAGCGTACTTACCGTGCAATCGACTTGAAGGTTGGCATGACTGTTGGTGAATTCGATCGCAACACTGAAACTGTCGGTGAGTTATTCACTATCGAAACTTTGGAGAAGGAAGTATTGGCTCCAGAACATCGTGAAAACTCGTGGATGTATGACGACATCAAGGATTTGGAAGTAGTTCGTGTTGCTAACAAGGATGACGGTTCTTGCATCCGCTTCTTGATCTTGAACGGTGAATTGGTTGCTAAAACCAAGTTCTCTTTGGAAGCTGAACAAACTGCAATGGCAATGGAAGTTGTGAATGCAGATGCCAACCTAAAAGCCTTTATTTTAAAGACTTTAGAATTGGGTTTAGCTGCTTTGTTTGAAATCGTATCACCTTTCAACAAAGTGGTGTTGTCTTACTCCGAAACTTCTTTGAAGTTGCTACAGTTGCGTGTTGAAGAAACTGGTGAATATTTGGACATCTACAATCATCCATTGGTTGCAGAATACGGTGTAGTAACCGCTGACCGTGAGCCTCTGCACTCTTTGGAAGAAATGTTCAAGATGGCTGGTGAAATCGAAAACAAGGAAGGTTGGGTAGTGACCTTTGCGAATGGCAAAATGGCTAAGGTGAAAACCGAATGGTACATGAATTTGCATGGTTTGCTAACTGATGGGTTGAAGGAAAACAAGTTGGTGTCGAAGATTCTGAACGAAGAAATCGACGATGTGTTAGCTTTCATCCCCGTTGAGTCGGTTGAAGAAAGAGAATTCATCAATGAGTTGACTTCTGTTGTGGTTACTCATGTGAATGCTTTGGCAACCGAAGCTTTCAACACTTTCAACGCAGAGTACAAGGGTGATCGTAAAGAGTTCGCTTTGAAGTTCAGAAGCCACGAGTTGTTTAGCTTTATGACCACTCTGTTCAAGGAAAACACTTACGAATATGTCGAAAAGGCTGTCGTAAAGAAGGTGATCTTTGATTGCCGTAAGTTGGAAATGGCAAGAGCCTATGTGAAGAACTTAGGTTTCACCAGAGAGTTGAAGTTGTTGGAAGATGACAACTAAAAAAGGGGGGCTTCGGCTCCCTTTTTTAACGCTCACACAAATGATTCTGGATACTTATCGATAATGTCCTGAATGCCCTCATAGCTTGGGTCTAAAATCTGAGCTCTTATTGCTCTTACAATGTAGGGAATGATGTCCAAAACATCGTGATAAACCGTTTCATCACGGAAGATTTTGTTGACTGTCTGGATAGGAAGGTTGTCGAAGATGATGAATTTCGACTGCTTCAAAATGGTAAATCCGGTGTTTAATACATATTCGTCAACCATTTTGGTTGTGTCTAGAGTGTATTTTCTGATGATGATTTCGCTTTGAGGTTGCTTGAAATTAGCGTTGTACTTGAAGAATTTCTTATCGTTGTGACTGTAATATATTTCTCTCATAATCCACCCATTTAGTTTATCGATACAAAAATATTTATATAACCAAATGTGTTATGATACGAATTTCGGTCACAAAAAAACCACCGTTTAGGTGGTTTTTGTTGTTTGGTGGAGCCGCCGAGCACTGCCTCTCGGGTCTAATGCTATGTCTATAAGAAAATCATTCACAAGCTTAGTCTGATTATTGTTACTCCTAAACATTGACAACCAGACAAGTCTGTTTAAGAGTTACCTAATTTGGTTTTCGTGGCTCATTATTAGATATTTGAGCCCTTATCTATTTTTCTTTAACCCGTTGTGACTCTGTAACTAGACAACATCATCACTGGGCGTTCCAAACTCTTTCTAAGGAGAAAGAGGGATTAGGCAGCAACTCTCATTGCTGATGGAACATAAAGTTTTGCGTTTGCATTTAAGTTTTTTGATAGGTTAGCCCATCACGCTGCTTGCAATCCAAACTTCTACAACACTATCGATCCTAGTTCGACCCCATATTTTGTAAAGAACAATCAGAAGATAATAAACTATCTCCCTATGGATTAGATTATACAAAAAATTTCTGTAAAATCGCCACCATTTCGTATTTATTTATTAGGCAATAAACGAGCCTCCCAGTAAATATTCACAATATCATCAATTCCGTCAACCAATGACCCTTGGTTCGAGGGGCTAATTGATTATCTCCGTCCCTACACATTTATTTATGATATGGATGCAAAAAACTAACGAAAATATGAATCTTTTTTGTATAATTTAATTCTTAGGAAGTGGAAAACAAAATTTTTTAACCCTAAGCAAAAATAATTAGACAAAAAAGACTCAAAATCTGAGAATTTTTTTGTATAATTAACAAAGTAAGGACGAGGGATAGCTACCTTCCAAACCTTACAGGTGGTCTGTATTGTGAATTGTAGAAATTGATTACATCGCCTATTATAGATGAAGTTGGTGTTCAGGGGTGTCCCAAATCCAACCAAGCTGTTGAGAATTGACGATTGTACATAAGTTTTTTCAAAACACAGTAAAATGTTAAATTGGGCGTGGTTATGACGATATAGTAACCGTACCTGATGCGTTAAATTGGGCGTACTTCCGGGGTGAAATATCCTGAGTTAGAAGAATCTCAGTTTCGATTTCATCACAATACAGACCAGTTTCACACAGCAATACAAGGTTTATGCAGTGAATTCAAAGAATTGATTACATCGTATATTACTAAAGAGAAAAATGCGGTATTGGGGTAGCTATACCTAACCGTGTTATTGAGGATTTAACCTACGTTTACGCGTATATCCAAGAAATAACAAAAAGGATAAAATAGCTGATTCACATATTGTTAAATGTGACGAATCACATATCGTTAGATGTGACGGACCTCACACTGCAACAGTGGTGGCGTTAGAGGAACCCAATTCTGATTCTATCATTTCATAAACCACTTTCCTTTTGTTTTGGTGAAAATTTTCACCATTTAACCGGATTTTGGTTACTCTATTAACCAATTCATCACTAGAAAATAGTTAGCAAAAAATTGTACCTTTTAAGATTTTTTGTGATATAATACAACATCAACCAAACAAACTAATTCAATTCAACAAAAGAGAGGAAATTGTCCATGGCAAAATTCAATGGAACTAACAAGTCGAAGCCAACCGGTACCAATATGGCAGGTGGCGTTTCTTATAACCGTCCGATCAAGAAGGAAATCGTTTCTGTAGTGTTGAACTCCATGCTGAATGGTGATTCATACTACGAGAAGGAAGCCGAGCGAATCAATCGCATCGAAGGCTTGGTTGGTAAGGCGTCTGAGGACTCCGAATTCGTCGCTAAGGCGATGGTTTATACCCGCAATGAGGGTCGTTTGCGCTCTGTCTCCCATTTGATGGCAACTCTGCTTGCCGAAAAGGTGAAGGGTGAAGATTTCTTGAAGCCTGCCTTTGTGAAGGCTATCGTTCGTCCTGACGACATGACTGAAATGTTGTCCCTGTGGAATACCCGCAACAAGGGTAAGATGGTTCCAAACTCTTTGCGCAGAGCGTTCAAGACCGCTTTGGAGAGCAAGTTTGACGAATACCAATTCCGCAAGTATGCAGCACCTAAATCTGCGGTTAAGTTGAAGGATGTTGTGAAGTTGGCTCACCCATCACCAAAGGGTTTTGATGACCAAACCATCTTCAAGCGTTTGATTGAGGATCAATTGGCAGCAATTGAAACTGCTCAAACCATCAACGCTGGTAAGACCGGTGTTGAGCGTGTCGATGCCTATATGGAGCAGATTAAGTCCGGTAAGATGGGCTATATGGCTGCTGTGAAGAACATCCGCACCATGCTCGAAAATGGTATCTCCACTGAGGATTTGAAGGTGTGGGCAAACATGATCACCGATCCAAAGCGTGTGGCTGCTTCTATGATGTTGCCATTCCGTTTCGTTGATGCATGGAATGCTGTGAAGGATATAGGCGTTGTTAAGCAAGGTCAAGTTGACGGTGCTTTGAAGGCTCAACTCGAAAAAGCTCTTGGTGTAACCCATCAAGAAGTGAAGGTCGAGAACATGGCTGAGAAATTGGCTATTGTTAAGAAGGCTTTGGAGCGTGCGTTTGGTTTGTCGGCAGGTAACACCAATATCGCCGGTGACGGTGAAAAGGTTGCTATCCTGTTGGATGAATCCGGCTCCATGGGTGGTTGCTACGGATATGGTGGTGATGAAAACAAGTCCCAGCCATTCTACATCGGCAAAACTCTTGCCGCTGCAATGAAGGTTGGTATGAATGAAGATGATTGTCTGTTCTACACTTGGGCGGATACCTGCACCAAGCGTGAAGTTAAGGGTCAATCTCCATTCGAGTTTATCAACAAGCTGAATACTCGTGGTGGTGGTACTGATGTGGCTGCTCCTTTGAAAGAGCTGATCCGCACCAAGACCAAGGTTGACAAGATCATCATCCTGACCGACATGCAGTTGTATGGTGGTTACGGTGGTTTTGGTGACCAAGTGAAGAACTACATCAATCAGTACAAGCGTGAAGTTAATCCTTCCGCTAAGGTTCTGTTCTGGAACTTGCAAGGTTACGGTGGTGGAGCACCTATCGATCTGGAAAAGGCTGAGGAAGTTTTCGAAGTCTCCGGATACAGCGATAAGATGCTTGAAGTTATTCCTAAGTTGTGGAATGACAAGGATTTCTTGATCAAGGAAATCGAAGCCATCCAGTTGTAAAAACTGAAAGGTACAAAAATGGGGAGAGAAATCTCCCCATTTTCATGTTCAGAAATCGGTTTTCCGTGATAAATAATGAAAAACTCTGAGAAATTAAATATGAAATTAAAAGACCTATTAGTAGAATCTGCCGGTGATGTTATCGGACCTTTCAAAGTGAAGGCTTATGATGACAAAACCAGAATTATGCAATTAGTTGGACATTCAGATGTTACACTTGACCCATCAATCAAAGATAAACCCACAGTTGGATACAATCAATCTTTCCAATTGAAGGATGATGGCACCACCGCCTCCGAATTGATAAACCAAACTGCCGATTTAATCGTCTATACAGATACAAAGGTTTTATTGATTCAACGAGGTACAGGACCAAAGGAACCATTCCCTAACAGTTGGGCTATTCCAGGTGGTTTTGTCGACCCAGGTGAAAAACCAATTGATGCCGCTAGAAGAGAACTGAAAGAAGAAACCAAGATTACAATGAAAAAACCATTGAGATTTGTGGGTTTATTCAATAAGCCAGGTAGAGACCCAAGAAGAAAGTTTGTTTGGTCATATGTTTATGCCGTTAAAGTTGATGAAGAATTGGCAGCAAAGGGCAGTGATGATGCACAACAAGCTAAATGGGTTGATATAAGGGATGCTATGACGATGAATTTAGCATTCGACCACAAAGAAATTTTACACCACGCAAATATTTTTAAATCATGAAGCTAAAAGACCTTTTAACCAAACAAGATACTTTTTTCTCCAGCTTTTTGAATAGGGATGATATTGTCTGGATGAATACCGATGATGTTTTGAAAATGGCAGCACCAATCCCTACCCATATGTCGGATAAGGAATGGGATGATTTGTGGGCATCTTTACAAAAGAATGGAATGAAAGATCCATTAGAAATAACAACAGATGGTACGACTATGAGATTGGATTCTGGCAATCATAGAATTCGTCTATTCCATCAACATAATATTGATAAAGTCCCATGTACTGTAAAAAATACAGAAAACGTGGTTGTTAGTCCAGGCAATGGACACCATAAAGGATCAGATCTTTAAGAGGCAGAAATGAAAATAAATGGACTTATTTCCGAAGTATTGAAGCTCACAAAAAATAAATGGGTTGATATTGATGACGAACCAAACAAAAAACATTTTGGTGGTGAGTTATCCGGCTTGGTCAAACAGGCATATGGTAAAACCGAACTCGGATCATTTATAAATTCTCAGGATGACGTTGATAAGAGTGATTGGCTTGTATTGGATTGGGATCATGACCCAGAAATCGATGCAACAATTTTTTATAGGCTACCTCGTTCTGGTGAAGCATGGACGGGGTTTAAAATTCAAGGCATCGGTCACGATGGTAGTGCCGGAAGTAAAGATGCTATTTTTGACAGACTTGTTAAACAGCTATCAGAACCGAAATGGTGGATTGAAGCAAGTGGAGCATTACGCCGTGTGTTAATGAAAAAAAATTGTCCAGTTGTGAAAGATGTTGAAATCATTCGCAAACTATTCAAAGACAAAACCATAGAAATGGACAATAAGGGTACATATACTAGATCATTGACTAGCGGTTCCAAAACAGAGCATGAGACTGTTTTTGGTAATCCTACCTTAAAATGAACTGAAAAGCACGTAGTCTCGGATAGCTTTTTCACTATACAAAAATTTTCGTTCACTCACTCTAACAGCCTTAATTGCTCCCGATTTTCTGAGTTGAGCAATTCTGCCAATAGATAAACCTAGTTTTCCAGCAGCCTCTTTTGGAGTGTAATATTTTTCACCATCGAGTTCAATCATCACTTTCCTCCTGCAAATTTTTTTACCTACAATTATCTATAATCAATCAAAATTATCTCCATACATCTATAATTTTACAATATTTTTTGGAAATGGAATTGTAAAATCAAACTAAATAAGAATTAAAAAAGAGCCACACAAAAGGAGAAATTATGGTTAAATTGGATCACGGTCAACTTGGAAAAAAGATTGATTTTATTGAAAAATACATTAAATCATCTAACGCAGCAGAAGGATCAACCTTCGATGCGAATGCCAACGTTGAGAGTAAAAACATTGCTACTATGGAGGCTGAAATCCATAAGGACATCAACATCCAAATTAACAGAGAATTGTTGAGACGGGAAATTGAAAAGTTGTACGGTGAAGAATTCTCCTATGAGTATCTGGATCAGTTGAAAAGACACGAAATCTATACACACGATGAAACTTCTTTGAAGCCATATTGTGTTTCTGTTACAATGTACCCATTCCTTTTGGACGGTGTTACAAAGTTGGGTGGTGAATCAAAGGCTCCAGCACATTTGGCATCTTTCTGTGGTTCGTTTATCAATTTCGTTTACGCAACTGCTTCGCAATTCGCAGGTGCGGTTGCTACTGTTGAATGGCTGATGTATTTTGATCACTTTGCTAGAAAAGATTTTGGTGACAACTATTTGGAAACCAACAGAAAAGAGATCGAAGAATCATTCCAGCACGTCGTTTATTCGTTGAATCAACCAGCTGCTGCTAGAGGTTATCAGTCGGTTTTCTGGAACATCTCAATTTACGATAAGCCGTACTTTGAAGCAATGTTCGGTAACTTTGTATTCCCTGACTTTGATAAGCCAACCTACGAGAATTTAGATAGGCTACAGCGCTTCTTTATGAAGTGGTTTAACAAAGAAAGAACCAGATCCATCCTCACATACCCAGTTGTTACCGCGGCCTGTTTGACAGATGGCACACAGATGGTTGATAAGGCATTTGAAGATCATATCACCGAAGAACTCGCAGAAGGTAATTCATTCTTCATCTTTATGAGCGAAAACGCACACGCATTGAGTTCCTGCTGCAGATTGAAGAACAATGTTGCCGATCAAATCAATGATTTCAGCTACTCTTTGGGTGCTGGTGGTGTTGCTACAGGTTCTATCAATGTTATCACTATCAATTTAAATAGATTGGTACAAAACGCAGTTGAAAACGGTCAGGATGTATTTGAAGCTGTTAAGGAACAAACACAGAAGATTCAAAAATATCAAATCGGTTTTCGCCATTTAGTTGAAAAGTATATGAAAGACGGTTTGCTTCCAGTATTTGATGCCGGTTTCATTTTCCTCGACAAGCAATTCCTCACAATCGGTATTAACGGTTTGGTTGAAGCTGCCGAATTCTTGGGTTTGGAAATCAGTGTTAATGATGAATACATGGAATTTGCTTCCAAGCTTCTCAAGACGATTTCTGATGAAAACAAGAAAATGTCGGAAATCACAGGCTACAAGTTCAATACAGAGTTCGTTCCGGCTGAAAACCTCGGCGTAAAGAATGCCCAGTGGGATAGAAAAGATGGATATAAGGTTCCAAGAGACTGCTACAACTCATATATGTATTTGGTTGAAGATGAACACATTTCCACAACAGAGAAGTTCGTGTTACATGGTAAGGAATTCATGCAGTATTTAGATGGTGGTAGCGCCTACCATTGTAACCTCGAAGAAGCACCATCCAAGGAAGGTTTCAAGAAGCTTTTGGACGTTGCTGCCAAGGAAGGTTGTGAATACTTCTGTTTCAATATCAAGATCACTATCTGTAATGAGTGCAAACACATTGATAAGAAAACACTCTATTCCTGCCCATCGTGCGGTACGAAGAATATCGACCACGGAACCCGCATCATTGGTTATCTAAAGAGAGTTTCTGCTTTCAGTGAAGCAAGACAGAAGGAACATAACCTTAGATATTATGATACTCGTGTAAAATCTAACGGATGACATTGTATTACTCCCATCCACAGCAGACATTTCAGGAGGTGCCAGGGGAAATAACTCTGGCACTTTCTATCTCTGGCTGTAATTTGAAATGTAAGGGTTGTCATAGCACGGAAACTTTTCCTCCGACCTATGGCTCTGAATTAACTACAGATGAATTATCGAAACTGTTGAAAAAATTCAGACACACAAGTTGCGTGTTATTCTATGGTGGTGAATGGAATTTACCCTGTCTGGTAGAATTGGTGAATTTTGTTAAAGAATCGGGTTTAAAGTGTTGTTTATACACGGGAAGAAATCTATCATTCTTTCCCGATACATTCATTCATACTCTTGACTTCATAAAGGTTGGGGCTTACATCGAGAAAAAAGGCAACCTTCAAAGTCCAAATACCAACCAAAGGTTTTATGAAATCAAAGAGGGCAATTTGTCGGATAAAACCGCCTTATTTTACAAGTAATTAAATGGGGTTATTCCCCATTTAAATCCTCCACATCTAATTGGTTTCCATCTTCGTCCACGATAACTCTGAATTGTAATCCAACCATATTGGAATCTATGTATTCGTCGCTGAAATGATAGTCGTATAATTCCTTGATTTTTCTAACATATTCATCATACAAGTTAGAAACAAAGTCATCTAGGGTGCCATAAAACTCACCATTCATAAATTCTTCGATCTCTTGTTCGTATGCATACCCCAATGCATCGATAACTCCTTTGTAATCATCTTCTGCGACCAAGAAAGTGTTTTGAAAGAAAATTTCTGCGGCATCAATAGCACCCATCCATTTTTCCAACACAGAATCTACATACCGATCATTAAATCGACTATATTTTTTTATTGCCTCTTTTAGCTTTGGATGGCAAATTGATATATCCACTTCGTGAGAACCATTTTCAAAGGTGAAATTGTCTTTTTGACGACCAAAAATATCATCTTCAACAATGGTATAAATCATATTAACATCGACTGTGAAATCCCTATTCATTTCGGCATTTTTGAAGTCCATATTGATATCGTAGATCAATTCGTCTTTATCATAGACATAAAACTGTTTGGGTATGAATTTCTTATTTGCTTCACTTTTCAAATTTACCGTACCTGCCCAATCGAAATCATTGTGATACATGTCGAAAGTAATCGAACCCCTATCAATTTCAATTTGATCACCATACTTTTCAATTAGATAATCAAGTTCATCCTCATACCAATTGTCGGGCAAATAGTCGGTAACATTCCTGGCATGATCGCGAATTTTATCCTTCAATTCTTCGTCCAGATCATCGTATTCTAAAAGTTGTGTTGAATCATCATCACTCATAGGTTTCAGTATCCCAATTTGTTAAAATCTGCTACATTTATTTATAGTTATAAATATCTTTATGATAACAAAGGAGTTATTACTATGAAAATTATATTTGGATTTCAAAAAGACTTCGATCCTAGCATCGAATGGTACTGGAAAAAGGCTGCATCATTGATTAAGTGGGGCACCAAGAGTGACTACTTCCACATCGAGATTGCCGTTGATGGAAAATGGATTGGTTCACACACAACCAAGGGTATTGAAGTGCATGATTACGACCCAAACCACTTCAACTCATATTTTGATTATTTTGAGCTTGAAGTCGATGATATTACTGATTCACAGAGAAAGAAGTTCTGGGATTGGGTCAATAATGAAGCTGGTTCTGGCTATGATTGGAAAGGTATCTACCTAACCCAAATCTTCAATATGGACTGGGAAAGTAAAGATAAGTGGTTCTGTAGCGAAATCGTAGTAAAGATGCTACAAATGTTGTATGTTGCAGAATTTATTGATGAAAAACCAAACAGATCATCACCACAGAATGTCTTGGAAATCATCAAACATAAACTGGTTCCACTACATCCAGAAACATCGGGTCACGCTTAATTTGGTCACAAAAAAAGGAAAGAGTAATCTTTCCTTTTTTAACGCTCAAAAAGTAGTTATTATTCTCTGAGAATAGCAAAAGCTTCATCAATCTCAAGAATCAACAGCTTCTGACCATCAAGGGTAACTTCTGTACCGGAATACTTACCAAATAACAGCTTTGTACCAACATCTACCTTGAAATCGTCCTTGGTGGTTTCATTTACTGCAACGATAGTACCTACCGTGGGCTTTTCTTTGGATGCGTCGGGGATAATAATGCCCTTTGCTGTTTTGCTCTCTGCTTCTTCAACCTTCACAACGACTTTCGTACCTAATGGTTCAATTTTCATACTTTTTCTCCTAAACAATGTCTATCTTATTAATTATACAAATTTTTCTGGATACTTTTCCAGCATTTCTTTGAAAAGGCCTCCCATTTCAAAAATACTCATTTCAAACCTATGATCCAAAAACTCAGTGACCATATTGATGACATTGAGTTTGGCTTCATCTTCGGTAGAAAATAACAAATGTACGGCCTTCCTTTTGGATTCACCACGTTCAGTTTCCAAAATACAGAAACTTTTCGTGGTGCGAGTAATAACACCTTTTTCAATACCGCCAGGTGCGCCGGTACAGATGTAATACTTGGTTTGCCCGATCAGTTGATCGGGGTTTTTGATCCTTTTCATCCAAAAATGCGCTGCCAGACAGACTGAGGAATATCCTCTTTGTTTTTGTCAGCACGAGCAATAGCTTTATTGATTTCGTTCTCGGTGAACATTGCCCATACTTCATCACCCTCTGCCCTTACTACTTTGACAGGATGATATTCAGTTGCGGAACCAAATGTTCTTTCGGTGTTATCAACTTTGTTTTCAAACAGAATTTTACTTTGTGCCATGGTTGTCTCCTTGTGGGTTAAAATTAAAAGTCATCCCATCCATTGACGGCGGATGATTGGTTGTAGCTGGTAACAGTAGATTCAAAGAAGTTACCCTTAACATCCCCTGCACCTTCTGTATCAGCAATTTTTTCCAAGTGCTTGTATGGATTGGTTTCATATTGGGCACCCAAAAACAGAACTGGTTCATCAAGTCTAGCCAAACGGTAGTTTGCCATCCACTTGGTATAACGATCGGTAGAATCCTCATTGATACCCAACACAGCATCACCAATGATATGATTCGTCCATGCGATTTCCTGTTGGGTTGCCACGAGGAACATATCACGAATAACGTCACTGTTATACATTTCAGGGAATTCGACCTTGATGGTTTTGATGAAGTTCTCAAACAACACACAATGAGTCAATTCATCACGGTTGATGTAGCGAATAACATCGGCGGTGCCTGGCATAAGGTTACGACTGGCGAGGTTATAAAAGAAGTTGAAACCATTGTAGAAATACAGACCTTCCAACAGATAGTTGGCAATCAATACCTTGAAGTAGTTTTCATCGGAATCATCATTGATGAAATCCTGATAGATTTCAGCAACATACTTATTACGTTCCAGCAGAACGGAATCATTGCGCCAGAAATCATAAATTTTTTCACGCTTGTTCTTTGGAACAACGGTTTCGATGGTGTAAGCGTATGATTGTGAATGAATTGCTTCCTGATAGTCCTGAATACTGATAATCAGACTCACTTCGGGTGCAGTAACACAATCGTTGATGTTTGGAAGGTTATTTACCTGAATACTATCAAGGAAAACAAGGAAGGAAAGGATACCATCGTATGCCTTTTGTTCTTCACCTGTCAACTTCTTATAATCCAACGCATCCATAGTCAAGTCAACTTTTTCCGGAATCCAGAAATTTGCCATCATAGTGCGATACAGCTTATTTGCCCAACTGTATTTAACATCATTGAGGTTGAACAGGTTGGTTGTGTTACCCTTGATGATTGTACGATTCTGAATCGTATCATTGCCCAGAGGGTTGAATAGCAGTTTTTGTTCCATGCATTGCTCCTTGTTGTATGTTATCACAGAGTATTTTACAATTTTTCTGTGATGTATGTGACCTGTGTGGTATAAATAGATTCAACAAATCAAGAAATAGGGAGTAACAAAATGGCTATAAACAAGACAATCATGGAATTTTTGAAAAAGCACCGTTTTGATGGAAAAACCATCGAATTTGTTGCGAGAATGAACGAAAAAGATAAGACAACAGTTACAGATGTTGAAAACAGCATTTCACAGGCATTTTTAAAGCATCAATATAAGGACATTGCCGCTCTGATGGAAGCCATTTTTGATGATGACAAAGGTGGGGTAGTTTCATACAATGAGAAAACCAAAAAATACATCTACACATTAAAAAATGTGGCGGAAGATATTGAATTCAAACATGATAAAAGCAAGCATGTCGTATCTTTCGTAAAAGGGTCCAAAAAAGTAGATATCGAACTTTCTACTAAGGCCGGTGATAAATCACAATGGGTAAACATTAGAGAACAGATTGAAAAGCAACTGAACAAATTTGATAATATTGGTGATTTTTTAGATTTTGTTAAGGCTTTGGAAAAAAATACGAAGTAAATTTCAGTATAATTAACTTATATCACAAAGGGGTATTACTATGAGTACAATAGCAGATATGGTAAAAGAAAATAAAGAAGAATCCCTCAGACTAGACATCTACTTTTACGAGCAAGAGTTGAAATCTGTAAGTTGCACCGAAGAACGTGATGTGATCTTAGAGAAGATCAGAAATGTAGAAAGATTGTTGGTTGACCTAAAAGGTTAATCTTTAAAATACATTGAGGCGATTTCATCTACCGATATAATAAATCTGGATGGAATCACCGTTCCTACTTTGGTGAATATTTTGGTATCAAACCGAATATACATCATATCATTCAAAGATTCATCAATCAATTCCAAATTGCTTGTATTCAATACAAGCACACCACTCTTCGATGTTGCCGAAAAACAATCAAACATATCAGTGGCAAATAATTCAATTGGGGTGTATCGACTGGAATAATATTCAGTTTCACTATTGATGAAATTTACAAGTGTGGGGTCAAACGCACAGGCAATTCTCCCACCAATCAAATTTCTTATCCTTCCGACAGCAACTTTACCATGTACATAAATGGGGGTTGGTCTTATCTGCTCTAGCTTAACATCCGCCACTCCACCTGTAAGTTTCTTAATGGAGAATCGGAAAGAATAAATGAGATCGGTAAGAACTGATTTGAATATCACGCTCTTACACACTCTGTTTATCTGAATCGAATCAACCACATCATCTCCTGGTTCTATGTTACTAGGTTACTGTCCTTTTTATTTATTTTTCCTAATACAAATAGTTGATATTTTCAGACATTTCCACGAAAGTTGATAGTTGTTCTTTAAAAATGGTAATGTTAGTGCCTACTACCAAAAAACCCCTTTATTTTAATAGTTATAGTTTGGTGTAATCGTGGCTATTAAAAAATACAATGGAGAAAACCATTGCGATTTAACTAAATAATTATGAGGCAGTAAATTTTTATTTTTAACTAGGGAGAATTATTATGAAGACAGTAGGTCAAAAGGTTGAACCATTTGTAGTAACTGGAATTAACCCAGGCAGTCACGAATTCTTTGAAATCACAGAAAAATCCTTTGAGGGTAAGTGGAAGGTCATTGTATATTACCCAAAGGACTTCACATTTGTTTGTCCAACAGAGATTGTGGGATACGACAAGCTATTCCAAGAATTTGCCAATAGAAATGCAGTGTTATTAACAGGTAGCACAGATAACGAATTTTGTAAGTTGGCATGGCAAGAAGCACACCCATTACTGAAACCAATCAAACATATTCAGTTTGCGGATACTGCAAGGGATGAAAGAAGCCTTATTAATCAATTGGGTGTATTTTATGCACCTGCTGGTGCTGCGTTAAGAGCAACATTCATTGTAGATCCAAACAATGAGATTCAACATGTAACAGTTAATAATTTGGATGTTGGTAGAAGCCCAGAAGAAACTCTCAGAGTTTTGGATGCCCTACAAACAGGAGAATTATGTGTATGTAGTAGAGAGATAGGGGGTGAGACTTTAAAATGATGTACGAATATGATGAATATCTTCGCTATTGTGAAGAAATAGGGGTCTGTGAAAAACCAGAGTCCCTAAATGAGAACAAAACAGAACAACAAGAGGAAAATGCTGAAAAAATGTATAATAATTCAGATACAAATCATGTTATTTGAATGAGGACGTAAATATGATTACAATGGATGATTGCATGGCTTTCTGTGAATCTTTCCCAGATCATAGTGAACTTGAACATCTGGCAGTTCCAGAATTATGCAAACTACATGCTGAATTAACGATTACAGCTAATCAGAATTCGGACGAGGAAGGATTAACTACTGTTTAGACACACTTCCTCTCTGTATATCAATTGTGTCGAGAACAGAGTTAAGGAGACGGTATGGCATACAGTGAAAAGGTGTTGGATCACTATGAAAATCCAAGAAATGTAGGGTCGTTCGCAAAGGATGACCCAGATGTCGCGACAGGTATGGTAGGAGCGCCTGCTTGCGGTGATGTAATGAAGTTACAAATCAAAGTCGACCCAATAACACAAACAATTACCGATGCAAAGTTCAAGACGTATGGCTGCGGCAGTGCTATTGCCTCTAGTTCATTGGTAACTGAATGGGTTAAAGGGAAAACTCTTGATGAAGCAGCAACCATCAGAAACACTCAAATTGCTGAGGAATTAGCACTTCCACCTGTCAAGATCCATTGTTCAATTCTTGCCGAAGATGCCATTAAATCAGCTATCACCGACTATAGGAATAAACACAATGATAACAGCAACCCCAGCAGCAGTTGAACACATTCAGAAGATGTTAGCCCACAGAGGCAAAGGTATCGGAATCCGCCTTGGAATCAAAACGACCGGATGTTCTGGTATGGCATACAAATTGGAATATGTCGATACTCCAAATGCAGATGACACTATATTCCAAATCAATATGACGAACATTTATATTGACCCAAAAAGTATGCCTTATCTCGACGGCACAGAGTTGGATTATACGAGAGAGGGATTGAACGAAGGATTCAAATTCAACAACCCAAACGTCAAAGATGAATGTGGTTGTGGAGAATCATTTAGGGTTTGATTGGGGTTTGGGAGCGCCGCACATTAATTAGATGAGGCGTTAGCCTCACGTTCGGAGAATCTTTCGCTTTTCTGCTTGTTTCTTTGGAACAATTTCCAAAGTCAGATGATGCGTGAACGTGAGTGAAAGAACTTATTTATATCGGGAAAGGATTCATTTTTTGAAACTTTCCCGATTTTCTTACAAGAAATATTCGGGGTGTTTATCCATCATTTGCTCGACCTGAGCAAGTGACTTTATTTCCATCAAACAGTGAGTGACAAGCCCCATATCCTTATACTTTCGTTCAGTCTGGAATTGTTTCTGCAGTTTCGTCAATTTGCGGGAAAGGGTCTGAAAATTCTTTGAACGTTTACGAGTTACAATCAGATCGTCATATGTGACGAAAACGCCACCTTCGACCTTGTTCAGATTGAGTTCGACTTTCATACTGGATGGAACGTCACCAGAAAGCGAAGCGGCGTCAGTTGAATGTGGTTCAAACGAGTCGGCCAAAGCCAGCTCTAAAACCCACTTCTTACTGTTTTCATTCTCAGCATACGCCGAAACTACTTCATACCGTGTAGGGGATTGAAAAATATCATATTTTTCGGGGGAGCAAATCCATTCCCCCTCAACATAGACAACTTCTTTAAATGCCTTTGGACTAAAACGAGAAATCCACAGGTGGCTACCGACATCAAAACGATTCATAATAACTGTCCTTATTTGTTATGGACAATCCAACCCTTCGACGAGGGTTAGACCTGTCGAAAGGATTATAAACTTAAATTAGGGAAACACATAAACATCATTGACGAATGTTTGATGGTTGTAAGGATGTCGATATCACCTGAGATGCTACGGTTGCGGATAATATATTCATATGTCAATGCTCCACACAGATTGTTATTGTTCTTGATACTTCCACATTTTATTTATTAATTATACCAAAACTATTAGGAAAAATTGGGGATAGCACCCAACTATCTGATATAATAAGACATATACATTAAACCATGAGGAATAACCATGATCTTTGTAGGATTGTCCGGTGGAGTCGATTCAATGGTCTTACTCCATAAACTATGTCAGAAGTATGACCCCAAAGACATCACAGCTATCCATGTGAATCACCACATTTCAAAGAATGCTGACTATTGGGAAATGTTCTGTCGTAACCACTGCGAAGGGAATAACATTAACTTCGTGTCGAAACAAGTCCATCTAACAGGAAAGTCAGAGGATGAGGCTCGGAGACATCGTTATAACGCTTTCCGCGAGTGCTGTTCAGAGATTTACTTAGCCCATCATGCTGATGACGATGTCGAAACCATCTTATTCAAAATGATTCGTGGATGTGGATTAACCGGCCTAAAAGGTATGAAGGATGATAACACCTATGAGGGTTTGAAGGTGATTCGCCCAATGCTTTCAATGAGTAAGGACGAGATTTATCAATACGCTATTGATAATAAGATCGTGTGGGTTTCAGACGAATCCAACGAGTCGGATTCCTTTTCACGCAATTTCCTGAGAAATCAGATTATTCCCAACATCAAAGCAAAATTTCCTACTGTTATCAGTGCTATGACGAGGATGAAAGAAAATGTCAGTGAGGCTGACGATCTGATTACAGAGGTTGCCATGGATGATCTGGTTTCAACCAATCTGAATCTCGACCTCATTATGGGGCTAACGCCACTCCGACGCAGAAACCTTATCAGATACTATGTGCGCAGCCAGTTGGGCAACTTACCACCTACAACCCAATTCAACGAGTTTATGCGACAGTTGGAACAGGCAACAAATGGGAAACAGCCCAAAATGGTCGTGGGAAACGCAGAAATCGGTATTAAGGATAAACGACTTTACCACATCAATTCCAAATAAACCAAACTACTTTTTTTCGGTATGATTTATTGAGCTTTTTTCCCGACAGTCTGCGAGAGTTGGGAAATGGGCTTACGACCGAATCCAAATAACCCAAATATGAAAATGGGATACACAGAGAGGATGATAACACTCATTCACGGTGGATTACGGAGATGCTCGCGCAAGTACGGTGGATTACGGGCAACGACGGTTATTTACGGTGGAGAAAATTTCTATATAGGATGAAAATTTTTTGCCGTAAAAAAAGAACAGCGGGGCTATGTAGCGGCCATACTCCGTGGTCATCCCCCACGGCACTTTTTTAACTCAATTTTCGCCCGAAAAATACGCCGATATCGCAAAAAACCGAGGCGCTTTTTTTACAGACCCCACAAAAAAACCGAGGCCTTTTTTTACCCTTGCCCCGAAAAACGCCCCGCCTTTTTTATACATTTGCCATTTTTTCGCGGGGCTTTTTTTATTCCTATGCCATTTTTGACGGGGGCGTTTCGGGACGGGTCACCTTTGGGTCAGGGCTGTGCGAATCTCAACCTTTGTCTTTAGAGAGAGGCTTGCCAACCTCGTTGTCATAGTGTTGGGGATGGTCCCTGCAGGTTCATCCACTATCCCAATACCATTGTCATCCATCAGAGTCGCCTGGATACCGGCATTCAACAGTGCTTGGCGGATAACCTCAGCAACGGTTGATTTCCCCTTACCCGCTTTGCCGGCCACTAATACCTTAATGTCACTCATTGGTTAAACCCCTTCGTTGACGATTTCAGCGAGTTTTGCACCGAACTTAGCACGTACCTGTTTTGCCACATCCGGCGTAAATGCGATTTTGAGGGTACGATATTCCGTCAACCCATCTTCGACGAAACGGATAACCGTTTTCTTCTTACACGCCTTTTCGATGTTTTTGATGGATTCGTGCATATCCACGATATGAGCGATGAAGATGTCACAGCCCACATATTCGGGCAAACCCGGATTTCCTTCACCATCACCATATTCGGTGGCATCAGTGATAAGGGTTTGCTCGGCTGCTTTGGTTGCATAGCGGGTTTGAATACCGCCGCACCATCCGTCGTCAATCACTTCGGCGATTTTGGAGCCGCCCTTATAGAGCGTCGCACTGTAGGCAACACCACCATCATGGCTTTTCATGGTTTTGAGAGCCTTGACAGTGTAGCCGCGCATTTCAGAGCGGAAGTGTTCGAGCATTTTGGTCATTTGGTTTCCTCGCTGTTTTGGGTTTGTTCAGGGGCGGGTTTTTTCGACGCATTGTAGCCCGCCATATATTCCTTGTACATTGGCGTGCCTTCCATATGGTCGTACTGTGGAGAAAGGCCGATTATTGCGTGCCAGCTGCCATGGGTATAAAAGCCGGATTGCATCGTATTACCTCTTTCAGAAAACTCGGGGATTGCCGCGGAGCATTTGGTGGAGAAGTTTCGGCGCAACCTTACCGGTACTGGCGAGGCTGAATTGAGCCTTATTGAGGCCGGTCGTATAACCGTATCCCTGTTTCACTTCGCAATCTTTGAGGGCTTGGGCAACACCAGCTTGGGTTCCGACGAAGAGCACACCTGGCCAATTGTTACATTGCATGGCAGCGTGTTTCCATTGTGTCCTATCCATCGGTTTCATGGCTTTCAATCCTTTTCCGAACTCCATGTGGATATTATAACATCGTTGGCGGGTTCTGTCCAGGGGAGAATCGCAACGACTGTTTGCCCCTTATCCCGCTGCTTGAACTGGTTGCCCTTTAGGAGTTCGATCTCTTCGGGAGTTTCCCCAAAGATGGTGACTTCGGTTTCATAGCTCCCACACCATTCCTGATCCTTGGAGAGAATGAACCCAATGCTGTTCTTGGTTGATGTATGCCCTGACAGTGTTGCGCCGTCCTCGTAGTTAAGGATGATCTTGACCAATGGGTCTCGTATGACTGCGACGGATGATACCAGATGCCAATTCAGTTCATGGCGGGCTTCATCGGGGTTGCCATCGTACTCAAAGGTGTTCAGGACGATTCTCATTCGGCGTTCCTCGCACGTTCAGTTACCACCAACACCATAGCGGCGATCCCTGCAATGGGAATCAACAGCCACAGGTAATCGTACCACTTGATGTACTGGAGTTCCTTATCGGTAAAAAGCATGCTCATGATGTTCTCTTAGGCGGCTATATTAAATTGGCGGATTTTCGGGGCTAAGCTCTGGTTCCAATAATCTCGTACTTTGCGGACCAAAGGATCTTGTTCGCGTTCTTGTTGGAGGCGCTCTGCTTCGGCTTTTTGTGCTTCTGCTTGGAGGCGCTCATTGATGACTTTCAACAGTGCCTCTTTTTGGGCTTCAACTTGAAGCTGCTCATTGAAGTAGTTCAAAAAGGCCTTGGCTCTCTTTCCCCGTTGGTACTGAGCCTCTTTGATAGCCCTTTCTTCTTCACGTTGTTGCCGGGCTATGTCATGGTAGGCAACATGGTCACCAATCACCCTACAGATTTCTTCGGGTGTTAGGTCCAGTTCTTCTACATACACATAGCTCATGATTGCCTCCTACTGTGACTGAATTATATCACAGCAGGAGGAATTGTCAAGCCCTTTATTACATTGTAAGGCCAAGCGCCTTCGCAACATCAGGACCGACCGGCTCGAACTTCCAATCATTGATCCGGAAGATATGCTTGCGCTTCTTTTCATCCTCCGACAGATAGTAATTGCTGAACACAGGTTGAGCAACCATCATCATCATGTCATGGCCGAGGGTGCGGAAGATATACCCCTGGAAGGACTTGTTTGCTTCCTTCACTTTGGTCGCCACGCCGTCGCCATTCACAACGGTACGGGTTTCTGGAATGGCGGTGACGTAGCACAGCGTGTCGGGATCGGGAATGAATTTCGTTTCCATCAGTTTGCACCTTCCGCAATGATCAGGGTATTCAGATACCCGATAGTCTCTTTGATAAAGTCCAGGTGGGCTTGTTGAGTGTTCTCCCAACGCTTGGCAATGAATCGTGCCACATCTTCGTCGTTGGTCCGGTCGCCGGTGAATTCAGTTTCGTAGGCTTTGCTGATATCCTCGTTGGTCGGGTACTTGGTAGTGTCACCAATGAACCGCTTGTAATCTTCGATCAGTTGTTCGTTTTCGTGTTCTTCCTTCTGAGGGAAAGCCCCATGGTAGCCCTTCACCTTCTCGTTATCCATGAAGTAATCACGGCAACGATTGTAGAACCACCCAGCAGCCTGAGCCCATTCCTTACCCAGCTTTGCGAACTGGATGTCCCGGTTATCCCATACTGACGAGTACTGCTTCTGGAAGTTCGGGTAGGGATCACGTTCATTGGTGCAATCGAAATCGACCCAGTACTTGACTTCGGGGTGATTCTTCTTTTCCCTGATAGGAACCACACAGACGGGGTCACCATCCGGCATCTTGAAGGCACTGCGACCCTTACCGAACTGACGGGTATTGATGTACCCGTAGGATGCCTTCTTGCACTTGAACCACTTCTGAGCGGCTTGGATTTCCTCTTCGGTTACAGGCTCACCAATGAAGTCCCGCATGTAGATGCCGTTGCCGATGGTGTTCAGGGTATGGTCGAGAATCCGGAACTTCACTTCGTCGTAGGTCGGTGCTGCGTAGAGTGACGGGTACTCATTCACAGCACGGATGATGAATTCTTCGGGAGTCAGGTAGCGGGTCATTTTGTTGGTTCCTGTTTGGATCGGGTTAGAAAGAGATTTCAAACTCGATCGCAAAGTGGCGTTCAGCGATTTCGTTGTATTCAGAGATCAGTGCCATCACCGGCTTGATCCACGGGCTGTTCTCTTCGTCAACCCAAGTGAAGGAATTCACTTCGTAGGACTTGGCACCCTGCATCCACATATCACAGGAGTTGATAATGTACCAGCCACCGTTGCGGTTGGAGATTTCAACAGTCGTCGAACCCATCGCATCCACAAACTTGACGGTGCGATTACGCAGATGACCCTTCAAAAGCTTCTGCAGGTGCTTCTTCGTTTCCAGCTCAGCACGAACAGCCAGCTTCTCAATCATCGCTTCGTAGGCTGCATTGGTCTTTTGAAGGTATTTCATTTTGGGCATTCCCCTTTAATGGATGAATCCATTATAGGGGATTCTGGAAAGAGTGTCAAGCAGTTTATTGCCCGCTTGCCCAGTGGGAAGCATCCAAAGCGGCCTCGAATGGGCTGGAGTATTCAGTGCTCATGCGGTGAACGGTATCCCCTTCGACATCCTCGATGATGGCTTCCCAGGTGTTGTCTGCGAGTTCCTCAACCCGCACCGTCTGAGCATATTCCCCATCGTAGAACAGGTGACAGAAGTACGCACAGAACGTACCATCCGGCTTTAGGGAACCGGTGGCGGGGAAGGTTGGTTCCTTCTCCCATTTCCCGTACAGTGCTTCTCTATGCATGGCTGTGCTCCTTGGTGTAGTGTTTGATCAGGGTGGCTACTTCGTACTTGCCAAAACCCTTATCGCTGTGCTTGCCCCGCCAGGTGGGTTCCACATCCTTCCGCTCGGGAATGGCAACGTAGTCCAACGGGATTTCCATCTTGGCGGTTTCAGAATACACCACCACCAGCGGAGCCTTGAAGGCGGGGAATGATAGGGCGTACTGGTACGGAATCCCATCAACGGTTATGGGGTGAAACCCTTTGCGCTTTTTCATACGGCCTCGATTGTTTGTGTGCCACCGCGGAAGTGCTTGCGGCTAACGATTTTGTAGGTTCCAGCGGGAATGGGTACATTCCATGCGCCGGAGCAGCTGGGTCCCTCGAAACCTTTCACCGCTTTGGGCAGAGTGAAAACATCACCGGTCTTTGCGAGGGAGGGGCGACCAACAAGATCCATAAAGTCGCTATTGTGGATATGGAAAACCATTGCTGCTCCAATTCATTTGATAGGTGTATTCTACCAAAAGAAAAGGGACTTGTCAAGTCCCTTCCCCATATTTTACTGCCGATTTAAGCCGCCTTCTCCGCCAGAAGGAAATGGCCACTGTAACAGGTGTCGGGAACCTTCACCCAAGCTCTGCGCTTATCCAGCTTTGCCAGAACGTCGCTCCAGGGGATAAAATCATTGCGGGAGCGAAAGCCACTGAGGTAACACACGTCAACGCCAGTATCAGTAACAGAGGTTACGGAGCCATCGAAATCGCTCTTTTCACCATTCCGCCATTCGTCCACAAGGAAGATAACAGTGTTGCCGACTTTGACGTTGAGTGCGTTTGCTTGGGTTGTCATCACAGTTTCCCTATTAGTGCCACAGGTGCTTCACACCGATACAGAGGTTGCCATTCTTACCGTTGCGGTGGCGAGCTGCACTGGTGAATTCATCACCACCACCACACTTGTCGATGGTGCGAAGCAGGTCACGGAAGGTTGCACCAATGAGGTTCCGGCTGTCGCAACGACCTTCCAAGATCAGCTTCCCATCGCGGAAGACACGGCAACCGTACTGCTTGCCCAACCATGTTGCCTTTGTCGTGTATGTCATTTGGGGTTCCTCACTCGTCTTAATCACTATGAGAGAGATTATAGGGCATCTCTCTCACAGTGTCAAGCCCCTTTACCAGCTTGAGTGATAATAAATCGTGATGTCCTTCGGAAGTTTCAGCACCGCTTTCAGCTGGGTGACCGTCTCTTTCAGATTCGCCCAGTACCATTCGTCGATGTCGGTGCTCCCGAAGAAGAACCCATCTTCCGGTTCGAGCAGCTTGTGGTTCTTGGTATTCAGGACCCGCTTACAGAGGTTCAGGAGGGTCTTGAGCTGCTCCCTTGATACCTCATAGTCGCCGCAATCATCCGTCCCGTTCTGAACATTCTGGACGAACCAGGAGTGAATCTGATTCGCTTTGCGCCAGTAGGCAACCTCAGCCCGCACCTTCTTGATGCGGAAACCATTGAACTCGGGGAGCTGTTGCGAAAGCTTCTCACCAGCATCACCACGCCACAGATACTTTTCACCTTCGAGATACATATCCAGACCCATGATGGTCTCCTATAGATTAAACAGCGTTTACGTCGATTCCATTGCGGGCACAGATGCGCATCAGTTGGTCACCCAACGATACCTCGCCAACCCGCTCTCGCAGAGAATCCCCCAGCTTGGTGAGAACCTCATAGAGTTTCAGTGCGGCCTGACCATCCTCGTCAATCATCGCATCATTGATCTGGCTCAGCCCGTAGGTAACAAACACCAGATCCATTGCGTCGAGCTCTTCTTGGGTAATCTGTACCATATCCCTTCCCCTAATCAAGCCTGCACCAGCAGGTACTTTGCGGCGGACTTCCATTCCTCGTTCTTCAACCCGTAGGCATTGGCGACCTTCGAAATCTTCATCAGAGTACGCACGTTGAACTCACGGGCCTCGTCAGAGTGAGCCGCCATAAACTCGAGGGCTGCTTCCTTCACCGCCAGAGCGATGTTCGGGAGAATCTTCGGGAGGATGAATTGCATCCGCTCGATCTTATCCTGAATCGTCATCGACAGGTCAACACAGATGGAACGGGATTTAACCGCACCGTCCATTTTGGAAGCATCCATGTTGCTGATGAAAATCACCTTACCGGTGAATTCAAAGTACGACGGAAGTTCGGAAGGAATGAAACCTTGCTGCAGCCAGGAGATGGTGCGCTTCTCATAAGAGTCCAGAGCACCCTTCAACAGGTTCACAGCAGTCGGGTCCTTCAACACGGAATCGCAATCATCGAACACCACGATCTTACCGTTGTTCTCGAACAGAGTGGCGTACAGAGCCTTCGGGGTGGCATAACCCTTCACGATCACGTAATCCTTGACCTCACGCAGCTTGGCCTTTTTCAGAGCTTCCATAACCGCATGGGTTTTGCCCAGACCGCCTTCACCAGTGATGATGGTAGAAACCATCGAACCGCTGAGCACCATTTCCACGAACTTAGCGAGGAATTCGAAACGCTGGTTGATGGAGAATTCAGATTGCAGCTGCTTGAGAGGGGCAGTGCGGATGGCCTGCTTGGTCACCGGAGTGGTCGTCGCCATACCAGTGAGCATATTGATAACCTTTTCGTCCGCCAGTGCTTGGTACTTGACACCCTTCTTCGAGAAGGTGCCGTCACGCTTCACATTGCGTTGGTACGTGGTTTTGCCATTGTTGACGGTGAAGGTAACAACACCGTTCTCGAGGGAAACAAAGTGGAGGGCTTGGGCTTGTGCGGTTGTCATTTGCTCTGTCCTGTCGTTTATCTATTCAATGGAGTAATTATACCGCAACGCAATTGCGATGTCAAGCCCATTCGCAACTTTTTTGCTCAGGCGAATTGCTCGTCCAGCAGTTCCTCCAGCACGTAGCGAGGTTCGGAATCAGAGGCACCGTACTTGGAGTATTTCGACATCAGCGCATCCATGGTCGATTCAAACTCTGCACGGCTCACACCACGCTTCGACAGGTGGTTGAACTGGTTGTTCAGAATCTTCGCAACGCCGGCACAATCCATTGAGGCGGTAAAGAGCTGCCACTGGTCGGGCGTCAGATTGATCGTCATCACAACCTGTTTGGTAACATTTCTCATACGATGCCCTTTCGTCTATTCAGTGTATGGATTTTAACCCATTACAGAACGGATGTCAAGCCCCTTAGCCAATTATTTTGAGAATGGATTGCCAGTTGCTGTGGCAGTAGTGTTCGCAGTTATCATCACCATAACCCGTCCGGCTATCTTGCCAAACATAGATGGTGCCATGTTCCTCGATGGGATTGGCGGGATTGTGGGGAATGATTTTCACCACAATGCCCGTCTGTTTCCCTATGTCGATAACTCGGTCGCCTACCTTGATCATCGCAATGCTCCTAGAACCGGAACTCTCTCACCCATTCGATTTTGGTATCTGACGGGTGAATCCAGAACAATTCCTTCTGGTGACGGGGCTTGTCGATGTCTTGTACGAGCACCCAATCAGGACGGGTATCAAAGAGCACAGAAGCCACCTTAAGCACTTCGACGTACTTCGGTTTCCCCTTCACATAGAACTTGGCTACTCTCATTTGAACCCCTTCACTTCTTACGATGGATCCATTCTATCACAGAAAGGACCAATCCCACAACAGCTAAAACGGCGATCACAGCACCAGCCATCAGCCAGAAGTTATCGGAGCACGGTGCAACCACCGTACATGCTACGATGGGGTTCATTGCTCAACCTTCTCCGATTCCTCATCGGTGCCGTACTGCTCGGCGTACTCTTCGTCTGACAGCAGAATCCCCTGGTTGACCTTCTCTTTATCAAAGGCCGACAGATCACAGAATTCCACACCACCGTTATAGGTGCTCATTATTCGTCCGCCGTCAGTTCCAGAATGGTGCCAGTGCGATGCTCTGCAACCCATTGCTCCAGCTTAGCCACATACTTCGCATGACCGGCAATGGCCTCACCTTCGGTTGCATAGCGGTCGACGATATCCGAATCACCACCCAGGAACGCACAGGTCTCGTACCACATTCCACCCCAGTGCTCCATCGGCAGCTTGACGGTGGAAACCATCATGCCTTCGATCGTGGTTTTCAGATTCAGGTCCTTCGTGACCGCAGTGCCAGCTTGCTTGGTAAGAAACTTGAACATTTTCTGCTCCTCTCGATTAAGCTACCATTTCCCCATTCCACAGATTCAACAGGTCCCGCAACTCCGAAATCCGATCCAGCTTTGCTTGACCTTCATTGCTGTACCGCTGGCCAACAGTCATCGGCTCAGCCATCAGCTCATTGAATTCGTCCCGCAGCATCTGATCCTTTTCTTGTTCCGGTGTCATGTTATTTGCCTCTGTGCTTATTCAATACACCCATTATAGCAGAATGGGGATGGATGTCAAGCGGTTTCTTTCCAGCGCATCGCCTTCAAGATGGATTCCTTGCAGTGAGCATAGTAAGTCCCTTCCTTGAAGATATGCAACAGCTGAGCCTTGGTTACTTCGTCAGGCTCCCATTGCCCTTCCAGACCATAACAGGAACAGTGACCACCACGCACTTCATACAGTTTGCGACCCTGCTTGAACAGCACCACAGAGTCACCAGAATAATCCTCATACCAATAGCCGGCGTACAGGATACGCACATTGTCGTCCAGAGTTACCTGGTACTCATGTTCCACATCCTGACGGGACGAGAAGTTTCCTTCGTACACACCTTGATCTTTTTTCATGTTGGTTTCCTTATTCGGACAGAGCCATTAGAATAGCCAGAGACCCCATAGAAGCTTCAACATCGTCAACGTAGAGCTTCACTTCATCGGGGAGAATCTTTTCTCCGCAACTGACGCCCCAATCGGTCATCACGCAGGCAATGATATCGCCACCTTCAACCAAGAACACTTCCCACCAGGACCCCTTCGTCTCACGGGAGGGTTCGGTTTCACCGATCTTGATACCATAATCATGAGCGGCTTGGGCAATCTTCTCGTCAACGTACTGGCTCATTTTGTTGCTCCATTCAATCAATGAACCCATTCTACCAAAAGAAAAGGGGCCTGTCAAGCCCCTTTGTGAATCTTTTTTGCTGGGTTATCGTTCGTCAGATACCCTTGACTTGCCGACAGAGTGACTACCGACTTCCTGAATTCCCACACCAGATATGCCGATGTACTCTTTGCCGGTCTTGGTATCGACAATCACATACACACCACGTCGATCGTTGTATGCCAGGTCATCCTTGAACACACCGATGCGAGTAACCTGCACTCGGTTTTGGTCCTGTAGTTGCACAGTACCTTGGGTGCCCATCGACATAGTCGGGTCCGGACTACAGGCAGAAAGCGCCAGTGTAGCGAGCAATAGAGCGGCTACAGTCAGTTTGTTTTTCATCATTGCTCCTTACAGCACCTTAACGATCAGACCGTCGAAATAACCATTGTGAGGCCACTTCCCTTTGGTCGTATCCATACTGATGACCTGGAACTTCTCCGTGGGATGCTTCACGGATATTTCCCGCGCAATGGTAGCAACCTGACGGGGAGAGAGGTCACGGATGCCAGCAAACTTATACCGGCGCTCGAAAGTTTTGCGCTTGTCATTGAAGATTTGGCGCACCGGCTGGCGGGCAACACGTTGAACGATTTCTTTCAGGTCCGCAGTGATCGGGAGAGTTGCCATTTCGTTTCCTCAGTATTTGAAAGATTCTATTGTATAGTTTAAAAGGGGCTTTGTCAAGCCCCTTTCAGATTAGATTGCGAAACCACACTGACGGGCGCTTTCTTTCACAGCCAGAGTGCCCTTCAAAGTGAGGCCAACGATTTTGCCAGCACCATCTTCGAACCGGCGGTCGTGGTCATCACCATCGATAACAGCCATTCCCATGTACTCGGTGGGCATGGGCTTCTTGTCGTCGAATACCACCGCAACGTTCGCACCAGCAGCAATCATCCGCTGCATTGTGGAAACCTTAGTAGCCTCCGTCCGGCTGAACGTCATATGTACGTTCGGAAGTTTCTTCGCTTTCAGAATCAGGTCGGGGCGCTTGGAGTATTCGTAGAACTGGATTTCCGGGTACTTCGCATAGGTGGCAGTCCAATCCACATCGCTCGTACCATTGAGGCGCAGAGCCAGATGTTTGCCGGCTTTGGTAGCCTTCCGGTACAGGTTGTCGATTTCCTTTTCCAACTGGAGCATGAAAGCATCGTTGTCGGTCAGGTAGAGTTTGGTGCGTTCGGTACGGGCTTTGGTTTGAGCCGTCATCCGCATCATACCGCTATTCGTCAGGCAGGACCCGCGGCAACCTTCCGTGGAAGCACGGCACATGGTTTTGTAATCCACAGAGGGCTCGAGATAGAGAACCGCATTGAGCCAATCCTTGGTTTGTGACTTGTCCAGCTTGGCTGACGAATGAGTGAAAAGTTTCATATGGGTTCCTCTCTATCAAAGTGTAGATACGATTATAACAGGCTTAAAGGTATCTGTCAAGCCTTCTTGATGGCTACTTTCTCATTTTTTTGCTTGTAGAACTCGTGGTTCTCAAGTTGGGCTAACTGTACCATCTTCTTGGATTTCCACCACTTCACTTTGGCGGTCGCCTTCTTCTTATTCACATAATGGGTGGCATCCTTCACAGGGGAGTTCTGGAGGCTGTAGGATACCAGCACAGATTCCACCACAGCAACCGCTTTATTCCACGCTGTAGGATTCGTTATAGCCTTCACAGTGCCGTCATACCAGCTAAAGGCATATGGGGCTTTGACGATATCACAGATGTTGTTTGTAGCGCCGTATTTGCGGGTTTCAGAGAGGGACCGGTTCAGCGTGGTATAGACTACCGCAATCTGACCTTTGATGGATTCACCACGAGCCTCGTGATACACATTCTGAACCAGGCATTCCTTTTCCGCTTTGGAAAGGTAGCGGGGATAACCTGACGGAGGCACTGCTGGTGCTTCTGCTACTTTGGGTTCTTCTTCAACCTGCTCTCGAACATAGTGCTGGGTTCCGAGGATCAAAGTAGTTGTTACAACTGCTGACCCAAGTGCGACAAGAACTGTCGATTTATTCAATTGGATTCTCCCAATTACTACACAGTTACGATTGTAGCAAAGGGGAGAATCAATGTCAAGAGATTAATCGAATCTTTTTGCCATATTTTACTGCCGATTTAAGCCGCCGGTACTTGCTCGGCTAACCACTTCGCAATGCGGTTGGAGTTCCAGCGGGTAGCCTCCAGTGCCAGAGCACCCTTCTTACCCGTGTACCAGTACACATTCCGTTCGTTGTAGGCATTGCGGGTACGGGACATCGTCACAGAGAGACCGGACGGTGCAATCAGCACATAGGATGCCTGACGGGTCTTGATGGTAACACCATAATAAGACCGACCGACTTCTTTCTGATATTGTTCTTCCACATCTGCCAACTGCCGCTTGAGAGCAGAGAGTTCCTTTTCCATTGCGGCGATGTTGGCTTTCAGAGTGGCACGGCGTTCGGTGACATCCATGATGGTATCCTTACAGGGGGAGTTGTTCGGCAAGTTGTTTGAGGGCTTTGTCGTAACCCAGCACCTTCACCATTTGATGCACTTCGATTTCCGCAGTGAGGAAACCCGCCGTATCCAAGCGGTTGGCATCAATGCACATCTCGATGATTTCCTCACCATCCAGACCTTCGGGAATGTCAAACCCAATCTGCTGATACACTTGGTAGATCGCAGAAATGGTTTCGGTAGATGCTTTCATTTGCTTTTCCCTTTTCATTAGTTGATAGAGAGATTCTACCAAAAGAAAAAGGGGCTGTCAAGCCCCTTTGGCAATCTTTTTTTTCAGGTCAATCCCAACGGGAACCAACGGAAGTTTCAAACCCATGGGCTTCCAGAACACGAGCTGCTTCTTCGCAACCAGCAACCGCAACATCAACGTTCTGGGCACCAAATCGGCCAGGCATCCACAGTTGGAACTTCCGATCATAACTCTGATCCACACCAGCAGCCTTCAACAGCTTGCCCATCTTGGTGTTACCATTCACACGGGAACCATTGAAACCGGTAATGTCGACCCAGGCAAAGCCGCAGGGGAATGAATCCCGCCCGCCCAGCTTCTCATTCAGATACTTGCGGGAAGCCTCACCAGCATAGTGTTCAACTTCCTGGAGGATCTTGCTCAGTTCGGTGACGGTCATTTCGGTTTTCATCACACTGCTCCTTTTCAATTGATAGAGAGATTCTACCAAAAGAGAATTAGCTTGTCAAGCCCGAATTACGAATCCCAGTGACATCAGAGAGAGCAAAACACCACTACCGGCCAGACAAATCAGAATGAACTTGATGCTGGTATTAAGCCATGTGCTGGAACTCCAAATGATAGACAGAACCACAAAAGCCAGAGTACTAACATAGAGGTAAATATTGACCATTTCAAACCCTTTCTAACGATATCGATTATGCCGGCGTACCGACGAATTCTTTTGCCTCGTAGTAATCACCACAGCCATTGCGGGCGGTGTTATTGGAGGCGTTGTTCAGGTTGGTGATCAAACCTTTGATGGTAGTCGGGTTGCGATTGATCTTCTTATTACCCTTTTCGTGGCTCCAGCTGGCACCACACTCCAACGTATAACCGTAATACTCGACGGCTTCTGCAACCGTCAAAGGGCGGCTTTCATAGGAACGACCAGTCATGGGCTTTGTGGAAGTGATGATATACAGCTTCGATTGCTTTGCCATTTCAATTCTCCGTTTGAAACACTTCGGGAGGAACCGGTCCGAACATCTTGTACAAGACTGCGCTCTCAGTAGAGGCCGCTTGCATATCCAGCTTCCGTTCCTTGATGATGCGCTGGTAATACTTCCTTGCCAGTTTGTTACGCACTGCACCGCGGGTATGGTTACACTCCCAACAAGCAGCAACGAGGTTTTCCGGACTGTTATCCTTCACATGGTTGGGGCTAGCCCACTTGTCTTTCAGGTGCTCCACAGTCGCACAGTGTTTATCCCTATGGGTTGTAATCATCTGGCGACCGCAATAGTGGCACTTCCCATCCTGAGCCGCCACCATACCTGCTAGATCGAATTGTTGTTCCATTGCCTAATCCTCAGTGATACCCATATTCTACCAAAATAAAAGGGGCCTGTAAAGCCCCTTTTGATTACTTTTTGCTTTTGGCATCTTCCAAGTCTGATTGAAGTTCCTCAATTACTTGGATGCTGTCTTGGCACAGTGAATACCATGAACTCCAATCCTCCGGAGGGTTATCACCGACAGCATTCTTCAACCGCTCCAACAGTTCTTCGACCATATGGCATCCTTAGATATGACAATCAACCACAGTCAGAGTTTGCTCCGGATCCAGACCCTTGATGAAAGCCGTCATTTCGCTATCCCAATCTTCCGGATCCTTCTCGTCAGTAGAGATACCAAACCAGCCCATTTCACCACGCTGTACCCAGTTCTCACCCATCAGGAAGGCGTAGGCACTCACACCAGTACGCTGAGCAATGTATTGCTCCTTCGTCATACCGGGCTTAATGCCGTACAGAAACTCTTTCATTGCGTTGTTCTTCTCTTGGTGAGCCTCGTCCCACCACCCAGCAGCATTCTCCGCATTGCGCCGCTCCATAGCCGCGAAGTCGATATCCTTCACCTTGAAGCTATCACCATGCACCCCATCCTTGTTGACGAGGTAGGAATCGTAACGGCCGCCGATCTGCCACCAGTCCCACTTGGCCAGAGGATTGCGCCAGTAGCCCGGCTTTCCATCCTCGATCTTGTAGCCGAAATAATCCTCGGCAAACTCCAGCATGGAGCCATAGGTATGCTCCTTCATGCGCTTCTTATCCTTCTGGTACTTCTCCCATTCCTCGGCACATTCTTCCGTGCAATCGAAGAATTCGATATCCAGATTCTCGTCGAACTTCTCCAACAGAGCTTCGACATCATCACCAACGACAAACAGTTTGAAATGGCTCATAGCTTCCTCACAGACGGTTAAAAAGGGAATGGGTCGAAACCCATTCCCATCGGTGTTACTTGTTGAAAACCAGCTTATCCAGCTCTTCGCTGTACCACTGGCGGGCGATCCGAGCAACCACAGGGAAAACTTCCTTGGGTTCCAGACCGGCACCAAGCAGAACATCAGCGTCTTCCTTCATGATGTCGAGGTTGAGAGCCTTCATAAAGGGACCCATCTTATCCATCCCCGGCACACCACCGTTCACAGTATCGTTCACAGCGGCGAACATCTGTTCCAGTCTCCAAGCCGGAGTCACTTGCTGAGCGATGTCCTGAATCTTTTGAAGCTTGACATCATCAACAGGCTTCAGAGTCTTCACCTTAGAACCAGTGAGGATGCCTTCGCCCTCCAGAGGGTTCATTCCCTGTTCACACTCCACAACGAACTTGGTGCCATTCTCAGCAGTAATAGTCAGAAACATTTTTTTCACCTTTCACCTTAAAATTGGTATTTTTCTCAAGAACCAGTATAAATAATATTATACACAAGAACTTTTACATTGTCAAGAGAAAAAATGAGATCCTATATAAACACCGTTCACTTTAAAAGATACAAAAAATTCATCCAGTCCAGAACTGCGCAAATCGCCAGAGGCACCTATGTTGAGAACCACCACATTATTCCAGAATCGGTGTTCCCGAACAATGTTACGATTGCACTCACTGCCAGAGAACACTACATTGCTCATAAGTTACTAACTAAGGTTTTTAAGAAAAACACCGGTCCTTGGTTTAGCATGGCAAAAGCCTTTGGAGCAATGTTCTGGACTAGTGAAGAAAGAGATAAACACAGGACCCATGTAACTAGCAGAGACTACGAGTACATGAAGAAACTTCAATCCGAGGCAATGCGCTTCAAGAACCCAATGCATGATCCAGAGGTTTCCAAGAGGGCATCCAAAAACATGAAAAAGAGTTGGACACCAGAGAGACGAGCAGCGCAGGCAGAACGAGCAAGGAACCAGGCACCACTTTCCGATGAAGCTAAAAAGAAACTCAGTGACATGTGGATCGGAGTACCAAAACCAAAAACAGAGGAACAGGTTAAAAAGATTGTTAAGGCTTCTGCTGTTGGATTGTTCATTACCCCTTGGGGCGAATTCGACTCACCTGGACAGGCGTCTAGAGCAGAAGGCAACACAGAGAGATTATCCAGACACCTTATAAACAAGTATTGCAAGGATCCGGATAACTCTCTGTACTCTTTTATCTCATACGGTAAGGTAGAGACTAGGGGTTTGTGGAAAAGGCAAAAGTGAACTTGCCACTGTCGGCCTGCTTCAGGAACCGGACGATCTTGTTTTCAGTTTCACGATCAACCTTCAGACCACGCAGGGAAACCTTCTCAGCGTGTTCGGAACCTTTGACCTTGAACTGGTACATCGCATCCTTGTACAGGAAGGAAACCACGACACCTTCACCGACGTTACCTTCCACACCGAACTGGCGACCAACGGGAGAGTTCGGCTCGATGGTGTTTTCCACCAGATCGATCATCTTGTTCTGAGAGAGCAACGGCTGATCGAAATCAATCTCGAACTCGTAGGTCGGGAAGTTGCTGATGTTGAAAATACGGGCTTCCTTGTTATCGACCCACTCGCCGGCAACCTTGGTTTCGTACCACACCGCAGATTCGGTTTCAGACGGCTCCAGCGGGCTAACCTTGAAGTGACGGAAGATGATACCCATCTTGTCGAGGCTGGACACCGCAGAGTTCTTCTGGATGTTGCCACCACACCATTCGTAGTAAACGGTGATAATGCGGGTGTTCAGATCGACATTGTGCTCCTTGGCGAGGCGCTGAATAACATCCATCCAAGCGGCTTCGTTTTGGGTAGCGTAGAAGGCACAGGCCGCATTGTCTTCGGTCAGGGTGCAAAGGTCTTCACGCTTCTGAATCCAGAAACCATCCGGAACAGAGAAGCACACAGAAGCATTGGTGCCGTGAATCTTTTCAGTCGCAACAGCTTTCACCACCGGCATCTTGGCGCCGCGGTTCATAATGGTTTGGCCAGTGGCCTCGTCGTAACGAACGTATTGAGCAGAGTGTTGGACATTCTTGATGATGGTCCGGAACTGTTCGATGCTCGGGTACTTGATCATGCGCTTCATTTACTTTTCCTCTTTATCAATTTACAGGATAATTATAACACAGGTCATCCTACCTGTCAACTCTTTTTTTCGCCGCAAACCTGCTTGATATGTTTGCACTCACCATGTTGATACTTCGCAGCTGGACAGGTACAGGTTCTGGCATCGACATCCACTTCATACACTGCACCCTTGCTACCAGCCACCTTAACGATATTCTTCGCCGGTGCTTCCTCGACATCAGGAACGTAATCGGTGAAAGGATTCGTCTTGAGGACTTCAAACTTCCGCCCCCGCTTATCGAGGGTCATCGGGTTCCTGAAATACTCTGCCTTACCCTGACCGAACTTGATGTAGCCAAAGGCCTTATCACCATCCATCAGATAGATATGGTTCGGTTGAATATCACCTTCCCACACCGTAACTTCTTTCAGAGCCTTCAACATTGTTTTTGCCTCATTCATCCAATACATACATTCTACCACATAGGAAATCTTTGTCAAGCCTGCAAAGCAAAAAAAAGAGGCTTATTTCTAAGCCTCTTTAAAGGGAGGTTCAAAGGACATTGACCTCCTGTTTCATCATCCTTTAAACCGGCTGCTTAGCCAGCAGTTCGCGGAGCAAATCCATTTGTGCGATGTATTCCGCAGTGGAGGCAGAATCAAAGTTATATGGGCTGGTTTGAGTGATCATCGGATACAGCTTGTCCAATTCAGCACACTGCTTCGTCATATCCACAGTACCGGTCGTCAGCTTGTACTCATTGATAACCCGACGAGCATTTGCGCTGTATGCGTTTTTGCTGTTGGTGACGATTGCCTCCAGCACCGGATAAACCGGAGAGGTAGGAGCAACCTTCGTCATCAGTCGCTTGCACTCGTTGCTGTTGTTGTTGAACTTACCAACAACGCCAGAGGTCGTCAGATCGAACCGGTCATTCAGTTTCAGCTTCGGAGCCTGAGCCGCAAAGTGATCGAACAGATTCACCAGATTGTGCTTCTTCTTTTGCTGGCTGGGGCGGAGACCGTAGATATCATCACCATCCTTGATCAGACCCAGCTCGATAGCACCAGCCACCAGATCACGGAAGTTAATCACTTCCCGATCATTGTTGTTCATCACGTCATAGCGATCCAGATTGACGTAGAAGCCAGAGAGGTCTTCCAGCTTTTCGGTTTCCTCATTCGGCCAGCTGTCGGTCTTGTTGTAGTTATGACGATTGAATAATGGCACGGTAATAACCGGGTTGCCAGTCTTCTTCGAGGTCTTGATGCGGATGACCTTCGGCAAATCAGATGCCATAACCAGTTGGGATTTTTTCAGACCCAGCTTGTTGGCAAGCTTCTGCGCCGTCAGATTGGTATGAATGATGTTAAGGGTAACATCACGCTTACCAGCAACGTACTGCTTGGAACGACCTTCCACAGCCTTATCGGACGGGGTGGCATAAACCCAGACAGTGTTATCCAGCGGGGTGACATGCAGTTCCCAGTGCTTCTTCACCACCTGACCGTTGCACTGATTGCCACCGTACAGATGGTAATTGTTCTTTTGGAAGCGGCCACGGTAGTTCATGGTGAACTTGGTGCCGGAAATGATGTCGGTCTCGTCAAACTCGATGCCGGTTTCCGAAACATCCTTACCATGCCACAGAATTTTGCCAGAGGCCTTCACCGACTGAGCAATCGCACCGCGGGAATAGTGACCGCGATTCAGATCGGAAATCAGATCGGCGTACTTCAAGCGGGCTTCATATTCGGTTTCGCAACCTTCAATGGCACCGATCAGTTTGCCCGGCAATTCAGCCAGAATCTTTTCAGCGGCGGCAACGATGTTTTTGCTGGTGCGCTCGTCATACGAGAGGGCTTCACGGGACGGGGCAATATTCACATCACCGATTGCCACTTCAAACAGCACACCACGACCGAGCAATTCCTGCACAGCGGGAGAGGCATTGTCGAACACCTTACCCATATCGCGGGTGCTGATCGGGTACTGAATCTGACCTTGGATAACACGCGGACCCGAACCATTGCGCACCATCTTCCAGCCCGTACCTTCGTACAGGTATTCTTCTTCGGGATTCCACTTGAAATCCGAATTGCCCTTGATGATGGGCTTCACCTTGAAGTACTTGAGCTGGGCATTCACTTCACGGTTGAAGGTATGGAAGTTATCGGACTTGATCGCAACTTCGATCTCCAGACCGTTTTCCTCGTCAGTTTCCACTTCGGCAAACTTCGCAATGCTGGGGATACGAGCATCGTTCAGGAAGGACGAGTAGATCGTCTTGGTGCCGTTGTAGTACGAGGTAACAGTGAAGCTATCCGCCACACCGAACGGGGACTTGGAGCCCAAACCCAAACAACCGACCACGTCGTTGCTGTTGGTTTTGGTAGATTCGAAGAATGTCGTATAGACCGACATAATGTCTTTGTGGCTCATACCGGGACCAAAGTCGCGGATTTTGAACGACGGCTCCATCGAGTTCGGGAGCGTCAGAACGAAGGGTTCATCCTTCTTACCGACCATGATGTGAGCATCATAGGCGTTGGTAGAGAGTTCGCGGATCATCGAACC